>Ga0068860_100000060_pt1 | contig 195631 bp, 174 predicted proteins | sample KBSSwiS32_FD_66597 | JGI IMG/M metagenome (GOLD analysis project Ga0068860, IMG submission 66597) | Switchgrass rhizosphere microbial communities from Kellogg Biological Station, Michigan, USA - KBS Switchgrass S3-2 | ecosystem: Host-associated > Plants > Roots > Rhizosphere > Soil ... | reverse complement strand
GTTGCTCTGGTAGGCGCCGTGCTGCTGGGATATTTTTACCCGGCCACAGCCGTTGGGACCAAATGGATGGGAGACTGGTTCATCGCCATTATTAAGGTCTTCATACCCTTCGTCATCTTCTTTACCATTGTTCCCGGCATCAGCGGCATGAGCAACCTGAAGAAAGTAGGGCGTATCGGGATCAAATCCCTCCTGTATTTTGAAGTTATTACCACCATTTCCCTGGCCATCGGTATCCTGCTGGCGCTGTTCATCCAGCCGGGTAAAATAGATAAAAGCGGACTGCCTATCCAGGATGCATCAAAATACACCAGCAAAAGCGCAGCACATATTAATTGGGGCGAGTTCTTCCTGTCCAATCTTACGCTGCAGGTCCTTGTTCTGGCCATCCTCGTAGGCATAATAGTAAGCCTCAGCCGGCGGCGGGAAAAGATCCTGGCGTTCATGGAACCGGTTACCCAGTGGGTCTTTTGGCTTTTAAAGATCGTCATGCTGCTGGCGCCCCTGGGCGCATTCGGGGGCATGGCCTCCACCATCGGGAAGTATGGCATCAAAACATTAATTCCCCTCGGCAAGCTGATGTTGACTATGTACGGCACCATGGCCGTTTTCATCGTGGTCGTGCTGGGGTTGATCCTCCGCTACTTTAAGCTTAGCATTTTCACCTACCTGAAAAATATTAAAGAAGAGATCCTCATCGTGCTCGGCACCTCTTCTTCTGAGGCCGCCCTTCCCTCCCTGATGAACAAGCTGGAAAAGATGGGCTGCAGCAGGTCCGTCGTAGGTCTCGTCGTTCCCACCGGCTATTCCTTCAACCTGGACGGTACATCCATCTACCTCTCCATGGCAGCCATTTTCCTGGCCCAATTATATAATGTCCAGCTGACCACAGGAGAGATGCTCACCATTCTCGGTATACTCATGGTCACTTCAAAAGGGGCGGCAGGCGTCACCGGCAGCGGCTTTACCGTACTTGCCTCCACGCTCACCGCTATTCAAAAAATTCCCGTAGAAGGCCTGGCCGTTCTGCTGGCCGTCGACAAGTTCATGAGTGAAGCGCGCGCTATTACGAATATCATCGGGAATGGCGTGGCAACGCTGGTGATCTCGAAGTCAGAGAATGAATTCAGCGAAAAAGCTTTAGAAATACAGGAATAATACACCCGTGTTGCTGACGGTATAGTACACCAGGGTTTCCAGGTTAAAAATACGTGTTCCGTCAGTGGCGGCTTGTATGGTTAATTGCCCATCCGCTCCGAGGTCTGCAATGGGGCCTGCATATAGCTCCTGACCGGTGCTAACACTATAGACATACACTTGTCTGCCTATTGGATTTCCCAAAACTGATCTTAGCTTAGCGGCCACCAGTTGCCCGTCTGTTGGAGCATTCGTCTTTTTACAGGATGAGAATATAACCAGGGTCAGCAGAAAGAAGATAAGGGTCTTGATTGTACGTGTCATAAGTTAGGAGTTTCCGACAAGATATACTGCTTACCCTAAATAGTGTAACCCTGCAATTACTTTTAACAGCCTTTTAATAGGAGCGTTACAAATACGCTGCCATTTCCTTCGCATACTCCCGCGCTTTAGCGCCGGCCAGCTCGGCAAAATCGGTTCCTTTCCCCGCAAAAATAATATCCCGTCCTACATTGACCAGCAAACCTACATCCTTGTTCATCGCCTTCACAGAGATCTCCCGCAAGCTCCCTCCCTGCGTTCCTACTCCCGGCACAAGATAAAAATGATCCGGCGTCAGCAGGCGAATATTGTCAAACCATTCCGGCTGCGTAGCGCCCACCACAAACATCAGGTTCTCCGGACTCCCCCATCCACTCGCCGTCCGTAATACTTTTTCATACAGCAACCCTTCCCCTGCAGGCTGCAGCTCAAAATCCGCCGCTCCCGCATTGGAAGTCAATCCCAGCAGGATCGTCCATTTGTCCTTGTATTCCAGGAAAGGCCGTATACTATCCGAGCCCATATAAGGCGCCACCGTAATTGCATCGAAAGACAGGGTTTCAAAAAATGCTTTCGCATATTGAGAAGAAGTATTCCCGATATCCCCCCGCTTGGCATCTGCGATCCTGAAATGGTCCTTTGAAATATAGTTCACCGTCCGTTCCATCGCTTCCCAACCCTTCACGCCATCAGCTTCGTAAAAGGCCGTATTGATCTTATATGCCACACAATAGTCCTTCGTAGCATCGATGATCTGTTTATTGAATTCAAAGACCGGGTCTGCCAATGAAAGAAGATGAGGTGGGATCTTTGTACGATCAGTGTCCAGCCCGACACATAGATAAGAGCGCTTTTTCCGTATTTGTTCCGTTAGTTCCTGGCGTGTCATTACTCAAAATTAGTTTTTTTCTTCATTTCCTCCGCCACACCCTTCGCCACATCATCTCCCTTCTCCAATTCCCCGATCACCCGGTGATAGCTTTCCTCATCCCTGTTCTGACTGAGCTTATAGGCAGCCTGCATCTCGTCAATGTATATCTTAAACCCTACAATCCCCCGGAAATTTTCCTGATACGTTTTCTCCGGTATCTCCTCAACATTCACCGGCGCCGGCATCGGATGCTCATAATGGTCCATCAACCTGCGAAGCGCCGCATGCAGTTCGTCCCCTTCCACGATCTTCACCGTCCCATATACATGCACAGCAATATAATTCCAGGTAGGAACAGTCATCTGCGTATACCACCGGGGAGAAATATAGGCATGCGGCCCTGCAAAGATCACCATCACCTTTGCCCCATCTGTCAGGGCATACTTCTGTTCGTTGCCCCTGGAAATATGTCCCATGAGGATCTCGCGGCCTTCCGCGTCCTTCTCCAATAAGAGAGGAATATGTGTGCCGGCAGGGGCGCCGTCCTTTACGCTGATGAGGATCCCGAAGGAGTTTTCCCGTATAAAAGAATGGATCTTTTCCTTGTCTTTTTCATCGTATCTGCGGGGTATGTACATGCCGGCAAATTACTACTTTCTCAGCTACGCCACCACTTCCGCCACCCGCTCGGACCGCATATTTGCATTCAGCATCGCGATGCTGCGGGCCGCATTGCCGGCAAAATCGAAAAACGCTTTTTTGGTCACGGCATCCTCGCTCATCATGATAGGCACGCCCGAGTCGCCTCCTTCGCGTATGCTTTGTACGAGCGGGATCTGTCCCAAAAAGGGAATATCATATTCTTCTGCCAGTCTTTTTCCGCCATCCTTGCCGAAGATGTAATATTTGTTTTCGGGTAATTCCGCCGGTGTGAAATAGCTCATGTTCTCCACAAGACCGATGATCGGGATCTTCAATTGCGCCTGGCCAAACATAGCAATCCCTTTTTTGGCATCCGCCAAAGCCACATCCTGGGGTGTAGTCACAACGATCACGCCCGTCACCGGCGCCGTCTGCAGCAACGTCAGGTGAATATCCCCGGTACCCGGCGGCATATCGATCACAAGGTAATCCAGCTCTTCCCACGCAACATCGGTTATAAATTGACGTATGGCGCTGCTGGCCATCGGCCCCCGCCATACCACTGCATTCTTTTCATCCACCAAAAGCCCGATGCTCATCAGCCTGATGCCGTATTTCTCCAGCGGCACGATCATCCCCTTGCCGCCATCCTTGCCGCCCGTCATCATGGGACGCTCCCCTCTGACGCCAAACATGATAGGCACGCTGGGCCCATAGATGTCCGCATCCATCAACCCCGCGGAAGCGCCTCCCCTGGCCAGGGCCAAAGCAAAATTGGCAGCCACCGTGCTCTTCCCAACACCGCCTTTGCCGCTGACAACGGCAATCACATTCTTCACTTTCGGCAACGGGGACTGAGATTGTATATCCTTCCGGTTCGTGCTCGTATTGGCAGTGAACTTTACGTTCACGGTAGCTTCTTTATTCACCAGCAGCCGCACTGCATTGATACAGGCATTTTTAATATGATCCTTCATCGGGCAGGCAGGCGTAGTCAGCACCACCGTAAATGAAACATAATTCCCGTCGATCTCCACGTCTTTCACCATGTTCAGCGTAACGATATCCTTCCCAAGATCAGGTTCCTGTACGTTACTTAAAGCCGCTAAAACTTTTTCCTGGGTCATGCGCAAGATTTTGTTAAAAACTCTAATTTGAGACAAAATTAACCAATGACGGCCTTACTTTGTTTACTATTTAAGGTTTAAAGTTTAATTTTGAAATCCTTGTGTCACAAGGCCCTGTACGGACGCCAAAAGATCGCTGAATGAAAAAATTTTTACTATACTTTTTATTACTTTCCGCACCTTTTGCAGTGCATGCGCAGTTCGACAAACTCAAGGATTCAGTGGTTCAGCTCTATGGCGTCGTCATGACGGCAGACAGCCTTAAAGGCATTCCGGCTGTAAGCATCATCGTAAAAGGGCGTAACCAGGGCACTTATTCCAGCGACCAGGGTGTATTCTCGATCGTAGTGCTCAAAGGGGATCAGATCGAATTCACCAGCATAGGCTATAAGCCCGTCCTTCTCAACATTCCCGATACTTTCCATGGTAATCAATACAGTATCATCCAGCTAATGGTCAATGACGCCCAGTATCTGCCGGCCACCATCATCAAACCAAGGCCCACAAGGGAGCAGTTTGAACGGGATTTCGTCAATACCCCGGTTCCGGATGACAATATCGAGATCGCCCGGCAGAATACCGACGCAGCCAAACGGCGGATATTGGCGCGTACTCTTCCGGCCAGCGCAGGCGAAGCCGCCAGCCGCTATTTATCGCAACAGGCCACCCGGTATTATTACCAGGGACAGGCGCCGCCGCAAAATATCTTCAACCCCGTCGCCTGGGCCGATTTCATCCAGGCCTGGAAACGGGGTGATTTCAGAAATAACAATTGATCCCTTTCATCAGCAGCCTGGCCATCAAGCAAGCTAACTAACCATATGATAAAAAGAATTGCAGTCGTCGGCGCCGGCACCATGGGTAATGGCATTGCCCACGTTTTTGCCCAGAACGGATTCATTGTCAATCTTATAGACACCAACGCCGCCCAGCTGGACAAAGCCTTGCAGACCATCTCACGCAACCTGGACAGACAAGTGGCCAAAAGCCTGCTGACCGAAGAAGGTAAGAACGCTACCCTCCAGGCTATCACCATCCATTCAGGGCTGGAAAAAGGTGTAAAAGATGCTGAATTGGTCGTCGAGGCAGCTACAGAGAACCTGGAGATAAAACTCTCCATATTCCGCCAGCTGGACCAGCTTTGCCCCGAAGGATGCCTGTTGGCTTCCAATACCTCCTCCATCTCCATTACAAAGATCGCTTCCGTTACACGGCGCCCCCAGTCCGTCATCGGTCTGCATTTTATGAACCCTGTCCCTGTAATGAAGCTTATAGAGATTATCAACGGCTATGCAACGGACAAGGAGGTCACCCGCCAAATGGTGGACATTGCCGGACAATTGGGAAAGATCCCCTGCGTGGTGAATGATTATCCCGGTTTTATAGCCAACCGTATCCTGATGCCTATGATCAATGAAGCCATTTTCAGCCTCTTTGAAGGCGTTGCAGGCGTGCAGGAGATCGATACGGTAATGAAATTGGGAATGGCCCACCCCATGGGACCCTTACAGCTGGCCGACTTCATCGGGCTGGATGTCTGCCACTCTATCCTGAAAGTTTTGCACGATGGCTTCGGCAACCCGAAATATGCCCCCTGCCCCCTGCTGACCAATATGGTCACCGCCGGATACCTGGGCGTAAAATCCGGCGAAGGGTTCTATAAGTACACCTCCGGCAGTAAGGACCTGGTGGTCAGCAGCAGGTTTGATGCTTAATTAGCCCGCTTGATCTTAAAGCTTCCGGTCAATGGATATACCTGGTTGGCAGTGGAGTCCGTGATCTCGCCCGTGAGAGTGCCTGTTATAAAACCATTCACCGGGCCGAATTGAGATACATTGACATTCATCGGATGAGCTCCTCCGGCTCCTGCGGAAATTCCGCTGGCATAGAATAGAAAATGCATTGGCGTGTACGTCCCCGTTCCTGAAAGGGGGTTATTATACAGATAAAAACTGACCAGTTTATAATCGGGGTTGGTCGATGTCGCTTCGAAAAAACTGGGAGAAGAATAGCTGAACTGGTCGGGAGGATTGGTAAAACTATAGGTATTCCCATTGAAGGTCACGTTGATGAACTCGTTGAGGGTGACGCCACATGCCGAAATGTCACCGACATCGACTGAACCACTCTTGACAGTAAAAGAATTCATACTGCCTTGCTGAGATGTCCCATTATCTACCGCTATGATCTGAGCCTGCGTGGAAGCACCATTGCAACGCAAAATGTTCAATGAGAATTTCCCGTTACTGACCGCGGCGCGATACGTTAAGTTATCAATATATACATTCACAGATCCAATGTCCACGGGGCTGTTGGAGCAATCCACCACATTGCCGCTCAAACTTAAGACCGGCTCTGTCATTGTTACGGTAACGGTTCCCCAATCCGCGTCTCTCCATAAGGGGCCGACATTTACGCCCCCAATCATCTTCCCACACCTGTCCGTTACCTTCGCCTGGTAGATCGTGCCTGTCGGCATCATTTCTTTCACCGTTCCCGAAGAATCCGTGATTCCCAAATTCCATGCATACGTATCGGGATTGATATACAAATAAACGTTGGTATTGGCCAATGGATTACCATTCTGATCGACAAATCGCATTGTAAGCCAGATACAGCCCGAATTAATAAAGCCACCGTCGTTCCACCAGCTAAAATGCCCCACTTTCCCCACATAGGTATTGCCCTTTTTGTCCGCTTTTCCCTCTTGCATCCATTTACCGGTCGTGTCGTTGAAATGCCACATCGGAATAGTATCAGCCGCCCCAGCTTGCAGTGCGGCAGGTATGGCAAGAGAAAGATCGGCAGTTTTACCCGGCGCGATTTGTAATTTTTCTCCACCATCGCTCTCCATCTCCACATTCATCATACCATAGCTCCGAAAGGACATTTCCTTTTTATCCGTCATTACACCACGCATATCTCCCGGCATAGTCGTAAGGGTCGCCTTGTCCGTAGGATCCAGGTAGGTAGCATATACATTTACATTACCACTGTATACCGCGTTGGTAGCCGCATAGACGATTGTCCCCCCGGTAAAGACCACCGATTGTCCACCTGAGACGTTAACGGTCCCTCCGGCCGAAGCATCAAAGCTCCCGCTCGAAGTCCTCGGCAACATATGGATCTCGACAAAATTCAGTGCGGAAGTGCTCGTAACGAAGGTTCTCGATCCTGTGAAATAACCCTGTTTGGCCACGTTTACAAAACCAAATCGGCTATACAGGCTGATATCTGTAAAAAAGAATGTGCCGTTTACATCCGTGGTAGTCGAAGCCGTTCCGCTTGTAACCGTTACCCCCTGCATAGGCACACCTTTCTCATCCAATACCCTTCCCTGCACACTTGCAGTTACTACCTTATCTTCAGGTAATTCATTGGAGGGAGGCAGGGTGTCCTTATATTTATTACAGGCATAAAACGCCGTAAATGAGGCTAATACAGCGAGGATCAGGGTCAGGCGGTAGTTTCTCAAGGGATATTGATTTGATATAAGGAATTACAACGATCAAATCCTACCCAAAAGTATAGGGGAATGGCGAAATCTGGTTATTTCGACACCATTCCCCTTTTATATATACACCTAAATTGCTATTTATATCCTGCAATGCCTAACGCACTCTTTTCACCTTGAAATCGCAGGTCAGCGGGAACCATGTACCCGTCGTATCCTTTAATTGTCCGGTAACGGTCCCTGTAATAAATTCATTCACAGCTCCAAATGTTTTGATGGTACATTTCGGACTGCTGTCATCGAGCGTGGGGTGCGTGTAATAGACGCCGTTGATCGTCATATAGCCGGATGTCCGATAGGTCCCGACGCCTTTAAACTCCTGCCCATGGATCCACCAGATATAGGTTAAGCCATAGTTGTTATAGCTCTCATCCACCAAGAAGGCGTATTGCCTGATGGTATCCCCCATGGGAGCCTCAGCATAACAGACTGAGTCAGGGTTCACCGTCATATTATAGGTCTGCCCCTTGAACGTAATATTGAAATACTGATTGATATCGCTGCCGCAGGCGCTGAGCTTCCCCGCATCAATGCTGCCCGTGGTCACCGGTAAGGTAATAGTATTGCTCTGCTGCAATGTCTTATAATCGCCCGCTACTAACTTAGCATCGGCAGCTTCCGAACCACATCGCGGCATCGCAAGGGAGAACGCTCCTTTCACAACGTTCGCACGGTATTGCAATCCATCCACGATGGCTTGTACATAACCGCTGTCTACGTTCCCCCCATTGCAATTGACCACTGTACCCGTCAGCGTGAGTACGGCCCGCTCATCCGTCACTGTCAACGTACCAAGTTCCTGGTCACCCAATGCAGGTCCGATGTTCACCCCAAAATAAGCAGAACCGCAGCTATTCAACGCCTCCATCTTTAGTACCTGGCCCTTGGGTATCAGCCCTGACGCGTAGCCATCGGCGGTTGTAAAACCACCACGGGTGCCCAGCGTAGGAGAAGTAAACCGCAGATAGGTATACGCCAGCGGGTTGCCATGCGCGTCCTTCAGCTGTACATGAAAGCTCACCGTCCCTACAGGTGCATCGCAGTTCCACCAGGAAAAGTGAGTGGTCTCACCCACATACAGGTCACCTTTACGTGTAGCCACTCCCTGCTCGATCCATCTTCCGGTGGTGTCATTGAAATACCATAAAGGAATGGTGGAAGGAGCGCTGCCTTTTAACGCGTCCGGGATCTGCATAGAAATGGTCGCTTTTTTGCCGCCGGCGATCTGCAGCTTCTCGCCGCCATCGCCTTCAAGCTCTACCACCATCATCCCGAAGGACTGCAGCATCGTCTCTTTGCCATCCCCGCCAATACCACGCAGGTCACCTGGCATACGGGCCGGAACATCCGCGGCCGTCGGGTCCAGGTACGACGCATATATATGGACGGTACCATTGTACGCGGCATTCGTAGCCGCATTCACGATCGAAGCCCCGTCAAAAGTTACTGTACTACCCGTCTGCACGGTGACTACGCCCCCGCTGGATGCCGAAAAACTTCCTTTGGAAGTCCTGGGTATCAGCTTGATCGAAACAAAGTTCTCACTTCCCGCGGTAGTCAGGATGCTGCGCGATCCGGCAAAATAGCCTTGCTTGACCACTTTTACATAGCCAAATCGGGAAGATAGTTTGATCCTGGAAAAATTGAAAACGCCATGCTCATCCGTAGAAGTGCTGGCGTCACCACTGGTGACAGTAGCGCCGGCCACCGGTGCGCCATTCTCATCCAGCACTTTGCCTTGCAGGCTGGCGGTGACGGTTTTCTCTTCCGGCAATTCATTGCCGGAGGAAGGTGGCGGCGAGTCCTTGTATTTATTGCAGGCAAAAATTACAAAGAGAAAAACAATGGGAAAGGTCAGGAGTAGGAGTTGCTTGCGCATAAGGGTTTTCTTTAGATTTCGGATAATAGTTACCGTAAGAAACGAAAAAAAGCCAGGACTGCATACACCTTCCGCCAGAAAAGTCCTTTACACAGGCTTTCATTAAACTTTATCCTAATCCCAGGCGTGTCACCCCGCGGCCTTGACCAGCGAGACTTCCACGTTACGCAATTCCTTTAATATGTAGTTGATTTCTGTACAGCGATTCCTGGGAACAGCCAGCTTCATACTGCAGAATAGCTGCATTTCCTGGCTGATAACACGACCATTGTACTGCTTTACGACACGCATGATCTCGTTCAGCTGTGTATAGTCGAATTGCACCATCAGTTCCTGCTCCACCTGCCGCTGCACCAGGGGAGTCGTCTGCAATGCCAGGGCGGCAGCCGACTTATACGCATTGATCAGGCCCGGCACGCCCAGCAGCGTTCCACCGAAATAACGGACCACGACCACCAGTACATTCACCAGTTCCTTGCTGTCTATCTGACCCAATATGGGCCGTCCTGCCGATCCGGAAGGTTCTCCGTCATCGCTGACACGGTAAGTATTGCCATCCAATCCAAGACGGTAAGCAAAGCAATGATGCGTAGCCTTTGGATGCAGCTTCTTCACTTCATTCAGCTTTTCCTTAAAACCCTCCACGCTGCTTACCGGTGATGCATAGCCGATGAACTTGCTTCCCCTGTCTTTGAACTCCGCCGTCGCTTCCTTTTCGATCGTATAGTAAAAATCTTGTTCCGTCATGTCTTATTATAGTAGCTGATTACGTCCGAAAAGAGCTTTTCCTGGGAAACCAGCCGTCCTCCCGGTAACATCGGCGAAGCCAACCCACGGGGGATCTGTAAGGTCTCGTTTGTTATGATGCGCGCCTCGTCCCAATATCCCTCGTCGATAAAAGATTGCAGCAGGGCCGCCCCACCCTCTACCAGCACGCTCTGGATCTTCAGTTGATGCAAGGCCACCACCAGCTGCTGTACCAGGCTGCTATCCTCCGCCAGTTGATAATACTGCAGGTTCCCCTGCTCCTCATGCTTTTCCAGGTTAAATACCACCGTCCTCACCTCCCCGTCAAAAAGCCGGAGGGACGCAGGCAGGCGGAGATCCTTATCGATCACCAGCCGGATAGGGTCCGGCCCCTTCCATAATCTCACCGTCAATGCCGGATCATCCAGCAAGGCCGTATTCGTTCCTACCAGGATGGCGGCCTCTTCAGACCGCCATTTGTGCACCAGCCGGTTCGTATACTCATTGGAGATAAGTACCCGTCCACCGGCCCCACCCCCCATTTTCCCATCCATGCTCTGCGCCCATTTCAGCACGATATAAGGACGGTGCTGCGTATTAAAGGTGAAAAAGCGCCTGTTCAGCTCCATACATTCTTTCTCCAATACCCCGACTTCGACGGAGATACCAGCCGCCCTCATTTTTTCGATGCCTTTCCCGTCCACCAGGGGAAAAGGGTCACGACAGCCCACCACCACCCGTGGTATCCGCTCCCGGATGATCAGGTCGGCACAAGGCGGCGTCTTGCCAAAATGAGCGCAGGGCTCCAGTGATACGTAGATCGTGGATTGTGGGATAAGCTCCCTGTCCTCATCTTTTACGGCAGCAATACAGTTCACCTCCGCATGCGCCTGGCCATACTTCATATGGTAGCCTTCTCCAATGATCCGATCCTCGTATACCAGCACGGCGCCTACCATGGGATTGGGGGCGACATGGCCGTTTCCCAGCCGGGCCAGCTCCAAACAACGATATACGTATAATTCCGGGAGATTCAAGCCGCAAATTTACTTATTTTTAGGTATGGATATCACACAGGCCCAAAGGGAATTACTCTCCCGCTTAACGCCCCTCTATGGCGAAAGGGAAGCCGCCCAGATCGGCGACCTCGTATTGGAGAATATTACAGGCAAAAGAAAAATAGATCGCCTGTTGAACAAGGACGTTATGCTGAGTCCCGTTCAGACGGATATCTTTCACCAGTATATCTTTGGGCTTTCAAAGCTCCAGCCCGTACAATATGTCCTCCAGGAAAGCTGGTTCTGCGGCATGAAATTCTATGTGGACGAACATGTTCTCATCCCCCGTCCCGAGACGGAAGAACTCGTGGAATGGGTAACAGCAGACACTGCTGCAGCGCCCGCACCCCTTTCCCCCGTGATCCTGGATGTAGGCACAGGCAGCGGATGCATCGCCATCTCCCTGAAAAAACGTATTCCCGCCTCCCTGGTCCATGCCTGTGATATCAGCGCCGATGCCCTGGCAGTCGCCAGGCGCAATGCCACCACCCTGGGAGCCGAAGTCGACTTCCTGTTGCTCGATATCCTGGACAGCGGCCAGCGGGAACATCTGCCCCCCCTCGATCTCATCGTCAGCAACCCTCCTTATATTCCCCTGAAAGACAAATCTACGATGTCCCCCCATGTTGTCAACCATGAGCCGCACCTGGCCCTATTCGTAAAGGACGAGGACCCCGTCGTTTTCTATCAGGCCATCGCCCGCCTGGGAATGGAAAGGTTGTCAATGCAAGGGGCCGTATATGCAGAGATCCATGAAGACCTGGCCAGCCTCGTGGCAGGTATCTTCAAAGGAGCCGGCTACGGGGAAATTACAGTAAGAAAAGACATGCAGGGGAAGAACAGGATGGTAAAAGCAACACGGTAGCATTAAAATATTTCATCACTTACTCCTTCCGATATAGTTTTGCGCCTTGTTTATCCAACAGGCTATGCTCAAAAGACGCTTTTCTTCATCGACCCTGCTTATCGTAACATTTTCCCTGCTGATCCTGCGTACGTCGGCGCAGAACGGAGATCCCCTGCTAGAAGATTCCGGCTGGAGCTATCACCTTCAGTTCACCGGCATACTACAGGGACATCCTACCTTTCACGCCCCCTACAGTGGACAGAACAGCCTGACGCCTGCACATGAACGAGCCTATTCCGTCACCACCACCGCCTACCTGGGACGACGCCTCTGGCACGGAGCTGCCATTTATTTCAACCCCGAGATGGCCGGCGGCAAAGGCTTCGGCAGCACGCTGGGCATCGCAGGCTTCCCCAATGGCGAGACATTCCGCATAGGCAACCCGGAACCGACCGTATATGTGGCGCGTGCCTTCCTTCGCCAGCACATCTCCCTCGATAAAGATCATTATGAAGACATCGTCGATGACGCCAACCAGGTAAAAGAACGGGTCTCCACTTCCAGGCTGACCCTGACAGCCGGCAAATTTTCCCTGGGCGACTTCTTCGACAACAGCAGTGTCAGTCACGACCCCCGTTCCGACTTTATGAACTGGGCCTTAATGAACAATGGCGCCTATGATTATGCCGCCAACACTCGCGGCTATACCTACGGCTTCGTGGCCGAATACGTCAGGCCGGGCTGGACCCTGCGGCTGGGCACTGCATTGGAACCAAAATACGCCAACGGTCCTGAGCTCGACTGGCATTATACGTATACCAGCAGCGAAAACCTGGAATGGGAGAAAAGATATACCCTGCACCAGCACAAAGGCGTTCTCCGGCTGCTGGCCTTCTACAACGTCAACAAAGGTCCCCGGTATAAGGATGTCATCGCCGCCAAAGAGAACGGTACCGACACGACCCTGGATGTCCTCAACGGCAAAGCATACGATGGTAAGAAATATGGTTTGGGCATCAACGCCGAGCAGGAACTGAGCCAGGACATCAACGCCTTCTTCCGCCTGGGCTGGAATGATGGGAAGAATGCCTCCTGGGCTTTCGCGGAGATCGACAACACCATCAGCGGCGGCATCCGGATCTATGGTAAAAGCTGGAAGAGATCGGCGGACAACATCGGCGTCGCCGTATTGTCCAATGGACTTTCCGATGGTCATCGCGACTTTCTCGCCATCGGTGGATACGGGTTCATGATCGGCGATGGCAAGCTGCCACATTATGGCCGGGAGAACATTGCAGAGGTGTTCTATCAATGCAGGCTGTTCTATAATCTCTACGCTACCCTGGATTACCAGTTCGTCGATCATCCCGCTTACAACCAGGACAGAGGTCCCGTACATGTATTTTCAGCAAGGGCCCATATCGAGTTCTGATCTTTCCTGCCGGGATCAGAACTTTATTTTTTGCGAATATGCTATCCGTCCATTGATCAATAATGCCATCACCTGTACGCTCCCGGGCTGTGCATTTACAACAGGAAGCCCGATCGTATTCAGGCCCTTGGCAAGCTGCACATTTTTCTCCTGCAAAGTCTGCCCCGCAATGCTATACATGACAATAGTTGCCTTGAAATCCGCACCGGCATTGACGAACAGGTTCATTCCTCCGGACCCGGAAGAATTTCCTGCCAGGTAAATGCTTTGTAGTCCGGCTGCATCCGCGGCCACGGAGACAACAGGTGAATAATACACCAGCCCGTTGTTGCCAATAGCCTTGATCCGGTATAAATTATCACCGGGCGCAGGATGTTCGTCCGTGAAAGAAAAAGACCCCGAGGCCACATTGCCTGTCCCGCTACTGTTCGACAGGATGCCGATCGGCTTGTATCCGTTATTCCCGGTGTATTTGTCAATCTCATAGAACCTGGCCAGCTCTTCGTTGCCATCCTCCCAGGTCAGGATGATCGAATGATCGCTGTAGACGCCCCGCACAGGCAGGCTATTGTTCAAAAGCACAATAAACTCAGCGATACTGATATTTTTTACAGCCGTATCCTTACAGCCATTCCTTTTTTCAGTGACGATCAACTGGTAGTCGCCCCATGCCGATGTCGTATCTGCGGTCCTGGGATTCTGGATAGTGGAAGAAAATGCATTGGGGCCGCTCCAGTCCCATAATAATCCCTGCGATCCGCCGAAAGGAGTGGAATAATTGCTGCCGGCGACATCGCCTCCATACAGCTGGAGGTAAGAAAAACTACCCATCAGCGATACGGCAATAGAAGCCTTCGGAGGGAAAGTATCTATCGGTATGACCACGGTGTCTTTCCTCGTGGCAGGGCAGCCCGAGGCTGGAGAAGCTGACACGATATAGGTACCGGGTTTGGTGATATTGATCTGCGAGCTGTCCGTGTTCGCGCCGGAAATAGCTCCGTTGGCGGTCTGCCAGGTATAATACCCCGCCGTGGTGTTATTGGTGATCTGAATGGTGCCCACCGTACGATTGCACCGCAGGGTATCAGGTTTCAAAGAATAATCCATAACTGGCGTCTGTACGAAAACCAGCGGTACAATGAAATCCTGCATATTGGAAGTAAAGGAATTGGACGACCGGGATTTGAAAAATATATCAGAAAATAAGGGTTGACAGGGGCTTAATCCGGATGCCGTATACAATGCCGGGTCCACCCCGATCCTGGTCAGGTTCAATCCCATTTCAATAAGCTGTAAGGTCTGGTATTGCGTCCCCCAGTTCTTGGTGGAAAGTTCTGTTCCCCAGGGCGTGGCATAGGTCGTGTCTTGTGTGGCGGTGGCGGAATAATTTGCAATACCGGAACCAAAGTTCGTGGCGCCGGTCTTGGATAAGATGGATGCATAGCCATAAGCAGGAGATGCGCTGGCGCCATCGAAGCTCGCGCCAAATTTGAAGTAAGCGGGCGTAACAGTGGTGAAAGTTGTGCTGCTGACCCAAATGCGTACATCCACTACCGGGGGAGCACCAGGAGAATAGTTGACGGCAAGGATCAGGTCCCCTGTTTGTGTAATGTTCCCGCTGGCGTCGAAGAGCCATTGCGTGTGACCGGCCTCCGTCCCCGCGCTGGAAAAACTTCCGGTGGTGCCGTTGTAGCTGAAATTCTTTTTGTAAAGCTCTATATCGAAGTATCTCGATCCGGAAACGCCGACAGTGGATACCCCGGTGAAAAGCCATAATGAATCATAAACGCTGGTGCCATCCCTGCGCATATGTGCAAAAGCATCCACGAGATCGTTCTTGTCCGGGAAATTAGTGCTTCCGCCCACCCAGACACTGGGGTTATCGCCGTTCTTGCAGGCAATGGTAAAGGCGGTTGAATCCGTCAAAGGGTTTGTTGCAAGGTAATCCCTGCCATATACAGCATCCAGCCATAGCTTCCCGCTCACCCTGGCATACAGGAGCGCGGACATCCTCTTATTGAACCCCATATTGGCGCCTCCCTGCAGTAACGACAGATAATAAGCTGCATTTGAAGTATCGATCACGTTATTGCCGGAAAGAGAGGGAGAAAACCAGTCATCACTGATGACCGATCCCATCGTCATACCATATTTCATATAGTTGGCGCGGGTATCTGCGTCAACGCCGAAACCAGCGTTGAGGCCGCCATTGTTCAATTGGGAAAATGCCGGCAAGGTGAGCGAACTCACCGCAAGCAGGAAGAGGGTAAAAGTGTATTTCATAAGCACGGATTTAATGCGTTGATCTGTTCAGCACATCATCTACTTTTTCACAGGATAGATCCGGGCAACAAATGAAAACATTCGTGCCCGGATCAGTCGGATCTAAAAACGGGCTTACTTCTTTTGCAAGGTCACCGTTCCTGCATCGGTCACTACACCTGTACTTACTGTCACCGCAAAAGCAGTGTCTGCATAGGTGAGGTCCTGCGCATGGAACGACAAGTTCCAGGCGCCGGCATTCACGCCGCCAATGAAATAATAGCCGGTGGCCGAATCCGGCAATGCCAGCAGGGAATCAGTACCCTGTACAGCCCATACCTGTGGTTTGATCCCCGCAGGATGGACATATCCCTTGATACTGCCTCCGATCGCCTCGGTATAAGTCCGGATCACGGGCTTCAACGAGTATCCGCCGCTGCCCGTCGTTACAATGGAGCGGCTGGCATCAAAATCAATCCAGAGGCGATAGACGATGCCCCCGGTCAATGTTGCGTGTATATTGAATTTTAATCCCGATTGTTGTGCCGAAGGAGTTGCCAGGGGATACGATTGGCCGTTTATTACAACCGAGTTGTTGTTGCCAAGGACCAGGCGCATCTGGGACAGCTTTCCCGCGGGAAGGTCCGCGGCTGCCAGCACCGTGTCAATGCCATTTCTAAAATCAAGCAGGTTGTAAATACCAGGGTGAAGTATAGAGAGTGTCTGCCATCCCGAATTCGTCTCTGCATCGGAGGAAACATTGACCTCTACTTTCTGGACATCGATGTAGACGGCATCATATGCCGAAGGGTCATCTGTCAGTCTTACTTCCAGATGGCCCGTGCCGCTGCTGCTTTTATTGCAGGAGATAAAGATAAAGGCGCCAGCTATTAAAGCTGCTAAGAACAATGCATAAAGCCTTGCTGTTGATTTTTTCATGAGTATTGATTTTTTCCCGGAAACCAGCCTTCCAAGGCATAGGTTCCCGGTCTTCCCATACAAGACAGAAAAAACGCACCCTGGTCCTATAAGAAGCTGAGGTTTTCTTGAATTAAAATTTTAAACTATATGTAACACTGGGAATAACAGGAATTAAAGGAAGCTCCCTCGCAACTACCTTTCTGGTTGCCGGGTCGATCGTCCGGTATACAAATGAATTATTTTGACGGGCATAGACATTATACACGGAAAATATCCATTCCGTCTCCAGTATCCTCTTGCCCGTATTCCTGCTTTTCATATAGTGTATGCTCAGGTCCAGCCGGTTATAAGGGCTTAGCCTGTAATTATTGGCGATGATGTCCCATGTGCCAAGGCCCTGACCCTGACCCTGACCTTGACCCTGGCCCTGACCTCTTCCCCGCCCCCTTCCCCTGCCAGGGTTATATAAAGGACTGGGTCCGGGGATATAGGTCGAATCGGGACTCAGCGAAAATGCCCGGCCGCTGGCGATAAAGAAATTGGCTGCGATCTTCCAGTGGTCCGTAATGGCATAGGCGGATGAAATATCCAGCATATGCCTCCTGTCGTAGGCAAAAGGGAATGTATGGCTCTCGTTCAGTGAATCAAAATGCTGGTAGGCGTATGCCAGGGTATAAGCCAGCCATCCCGTCCATTTACCCCTGTTCTTCCGGAGAAACAATTCGGCGCCATAGCTCCAGGCTTTCCCGAAAACCAGCTGGCGTTCTATCGTATTGTCAATGGCAGCGCTGTCCCCTCCTCCTCCGAATAATATCTGATTGTCCATGCGCCTGTAATAAAATTCCAGGCTGGTCTGAAAAATATTCTCTGAAAAATTTTTATATAGCCCGGCTGAAACATCCCGGGACGCCTGTGGCCGCACAAGATTACTGCTGCCGATCCATATTTCCGCGGGGAACGAGGCATTGTAGCTTTGCACCAGGTGAATATACTGGTGCATGCTGGCATAGGAGATCTTCACGCTCGTAGCCGGATCGATCATATACAACAGGGAAAGCCGCGGCTCAAGCGTAAAGTATTGCACACCGGGTTTATAATAAAAAGGGGCCCTGACCCCGATGTACGCCTGCAATCGCCTGCCTATTTTTATATCGTCGCTGGCATAAAGGGCCAGCCGGGAGGCTGTTTTCGGGGGTATGCCTGAGGGAACGATGGCGCCGGAAGAATCCTGGGAAGCAACTTTTCCTGACAACGTTGCCGGATAAAGCGTCTGATATAGATAGTCAGCGCCCCCGTTTATTTTGTGCGCAGTTGAGAGATACCAGGAAAAGTCTGTTTTTGCATGTATATCCCTGATCCCGGAATACAATTCTGCAAAATAACCTTGCTGGGTGGCGGATAGCCACTGATGATACTTATTGTATTCCAGGGAGGTATTGGAAAAAAGTTTCCCCGAATACTGATGGTTCCATCGCATCGTGAAGGCGGTGTTGCCGAAATGCATCGAATAATCGATCCCCGCTACATCCGCGGAATCCCTGGAATAAGTATTGTTGTCCCTCCCGTTGTAAAAACTTAAATAAAGGCGGTCTTTCGGAGACAGCTGAAAGTTCAGCTTGGCATTCACATCATAGAAATAATAATTGCTGAAATAATTCTTATGAAGGAACGGTTGGAGTAATATATCTGTCGCACTTCTCCGGGCGGAAATAAGAAAGGACGATTTGCCGGTTTGCAAGGGACCGTAAAGGGTTGCGCCGGATGATATGCTGCCCATTTGGATGGACCCGCCGGATTGCTGAGTGCTTCCGTCCTTCATGGCGACATCCAGCACCGAGCTCACATGATCGCCATAGGAGGCGGGAAAACCTCCTTTCATCAGGCTGGCATGCTTGATAGCCGGCGGATTAAAAACACCTACCAGCCCGAATATATGACTGGGGTTATATAAGGTGGCGTCATCCAGCAGGATCAGGTTCTGCCCTGCATTTCCACCTCTGACGAAATATCCCGGCGTCCCGTCTATCCCCGCCTGTACGCCAGGCAGCATCTCCAGGGAGCCGATCAGGTCGCCGCTGCCATTCACCGAAGGGGTGGCAACGATCATATCCGTCGATAAGTCGATCAGCGCGGATTGGTTCTTCTTTACATTGTCCTCTCGCTTGTCTTTGACGATGATCAGCTTATTGCTCTCTTCCTTTTCATAATTGACCTCCAGCTCAAAAGAAAGCATAAGGTTTTCACGTGCGTTCACCCGCCTGAGCAGGCTTTTATAGCCTACATAGGAGATCTCCAGGTCCATCGTGTCCACAGCAGGAACGGTGATGGAGTAAAATCCATAATTGTTGGACAAAATACCCGTTCCTGTAGCCGGGGCATAGATACTGGCGCCAATCAGCGATTCCCCCGTCCGGGAGTCCTTTATATAGCCGCTGAGGGTGATCCTGGACTGAAAGGGAATATCCTGCACGACGATCTGGTGGCCAATGACATGATAGGTCAGCGAAGTCCCCCGGAAGATGGTCACTAAAAGATCGGGTAAGGGCATTCCGGCGGCCGTTACCGATATATTTTTCTGCCGGAGGGCCAGGTCGGTGCTGTAGGCAAACCTGAAAGGGATCCGTGATTCGATGACAGCTAATGCCTGCTGGAACGGCTGGTCTTTTATATCGATGGTAATAAGAATGCCTGAAATGTCTTTTTCCTGGGCGATGGATGACTGAAGGAGAAAAAAAGAAAGGAAGAACAGCAGCACCGGGACCATGCGCGGCCTTTTGTCAGGATATGCTGCAGTTATCCGGTTCATTTCAAACGGGTAGTTTACGTCGGCAAAGCTACGTAAACGCAAATAAGAGAAAAGATATTATATATGAGTATATTCTTTAATTGTGAGTAGTGTCCCTGCTCTTTAAAATATACTCCCCGTTCGCACCTGTATTTTCCAGGTTCAATGAAGCGCAAATGATCTTTAAGGCATCATCAAAGGATTCTCCGCCTAAATGGACTGTCAGTCTTTTTTGCCCCATCAGGGGATCGCTCAGCCGGATCTTTTTGCCGGATAGCTTCTGCAGTGCGGTGATCACCTCCGATAAGGGGGCATTGTCAAATCGCAGGGAATCCGTCCTGCTGACAGCCGGATCCGTTGCCCTTATTTCCCCCGAACGATATTGCCCCGTGTACAAACAAATGGCGCCGCCTGCCGATATTTCCCGGGACTCCCCGTTCTCTTTTTTAATAAAGGCGATCTTACCTTCAGACACCGCAACCTTTATACTGTCCTTTGTTTTTTCCACGGTAAAGCTTGTACCTATGTCCTTAATGCTGGCGGCATCCATGTCCACCACAAACGGCCTTTGCACCTGGTGCAATACTTCAAAATGGGCCTGGCCCCTGGTCAATATCACCGTCCTTGCGCCTGTATTGTAGTTTCGGGCGAGCTGAATATGGGTTTGCGGGTTTAAGACCACTGTCGAGCCATCCGGCAGGGATATTTTTTTCTGTTCATTGGCCGTCTCATACTGAATGGCGCCCCTTCCGGACATATACCACCAGCCGGCCCCGGCTACCAATAGAAGTGCTGCAGCAGCCGCCACCGCCATCCATCCTCTGATCGATATCACCCCATTTCCATTCTTTCCTTTTCTATCCTCTCCTATTTTATCTTCTCCTATTCTATTCTCTCCCATTTTATCCCGATCCTCCGTGCTGCCCTTATCCCCCATTTTTCCCCGCAGCGCTTCCCATGCCTTGCCCTCATTCGCTTCCTGGTAAAAGGCATAATCGCCCATTCCATCCTTCCAGACCCGCAGCAGCTGATCGTATTTATCCCTGTTGCTTTCGGAAGCAGCCAGCCATTGCCGAAAACGAAGGTCCTCTTCCGGTGACAGCTGCCCCTGCAAAGCCGATGCTATCAGCTCCCAGGGAAGATCATCATATGTAGACTGCGAATCCATAGTTTCTGTAATAAGACAAAAAAAACTGACCAGGGACCTAGTTAAAGTGCCAAAAAAAATATTTTATCATCACGATCCACACGGGCAGTGAATTCCAGTCGACCAGGACCCGGTTCAGCTGTTTCAAAGCGTGCGTTATGTGGTTCTTGACGGTTTTGATGGAAATGCCCAGCCGGTCAGCGATCTCCTGCTGCTTTAATTCTTCAAAACGGCTCATCCTGAACACCTTCAGGCATTGCTCCGGCAATTGGTCAATCGCCTTGTACAGCCTGACCTTTAGCTCGTTTTCCTCCATTCCCTTTAATTCGAAGGTCTCTTCCGGCCTGCGGCTCAATTCAGCCTGATGTTTCCGCTCCCTTTTATTTTTGTCCAGTTCATTGAGGCTCCTGTTGACTACAGCCCGGTAGATATAGGCTTTCAGGGAAGACTGGATGCGGAGGGTTCCTGCATCCTCCCAAAGCCTGATAAACACATCGTTGACGATCTCCTGCGACAGGCCGGGATCTTTGAGGTAGTTGCAAGCAGCGAGGAGAAAAAATTTGTAATGTTCCTTGTAGTAGATTTCAAATGCCTGACCGTCCCTCTTTTGTATGGATCTCCATATTTTTTCTTCGTTCGGGCTCATTTCATTTTACTCCATTCTTATCCACAGCCAGCACAGTGCGTGCGCCCAGATCACGGGCCACCCGCATGACGGCTACAATATCTTCAATAGGCACTGTCTTATCCGCATTGATCACGATGGAAGGCTGCTCCGTTTCCTTCGCCAGGAAAGGCTGCAGCTTCAGCTTAAGTTCATCGATCGTGACCTTGGTCGTGCCTACATAAAATTGTTTATTCGCATCGATGGAGACCACCACCGTCTGTTTTGCTTTGGTATCGCTCTTGGATTTAGGCTGGGAAAGCTTCACCACGTTGGGATTCGCCAGCGTAGATACGATGAGAAAGAACAGCAGCAGGATGAACAGAATATCATTCAAAGGTCCTGTGTGCACTTCCGCGTCTTCCTTATATCGTCGTCTTAAATTCATTTACTTATCTTGTCGGTTCCTGTAAAACATCGATGAACTCGTTGGCGGCTGCCTCCATCTTGTGGGTGGTCTTATCGATCTGCGAGTTCAGATAGCGATAGCCGATATAGGCTATGATACCGATGATCAGACCTGAAGCTGAGGAGATCATCTTTACATAGATACCTCCGGCAATATTGGAAATGCTGTATTCCCCGGTGGACGCAATGCTATAGAACAGCTGGAACATCCCGAAGATCGTTCCGAGGAAGCCGAACAAAGGCGCAATATATCCCACCACCGAAAGGATGGACACATTCTTTTCCATCTTATATAGCTCCAGCTTGGCCACATTCTCCATGCTGCGCTCGATGGCAGCTATTTCCTTCCCCACCCGCTGCAGGCCTTTGTCGATGAGCCTTGCCACAGCCGTCGGCGTATTTTTCGCCAGGCTCCGGGCCGCCGTCAGGTTGCCGGTGATAATATGGTCCCGGATAATGCTCATAAAGTTATCGTCCAGCTTGGACGCTTTTTTGATGGCAATATACCGTTCGATAAAGACGAAAATGGCAATCACCAGCAACAGGGCCAGGGGTATCATCAGTACTCCCCCCTTGCTGAGCGTATCCCATAAATTCTCTTTCTGAGGAGTTAACATCGCCGCCGCTTTCGCCAGACTGTCCTTGACCTTTGCGGAATCTATCAAAACCTGTAGAAAAAATATGTTCATCAACTATATGATTTTGGTAAAAATATGCGATTTCACCCCTATAACGCTACTGGCTCTACCCTATTTTTTAACAAAATGCTAAAGTTATGCCAATATGCAGCCTCTGGCGGCCCGCTACTGTCCCTGCTTCACCATGAGCGCCTGTATCTGTTTCATGGTATTCTGCATTCCTTCGCTGCTGCCGTCCAGGAAAATGATATTCCCCTTCCCAAGCTCCGCAAAATTCTTGATAGCCTCCGTCCACATACTGAAAAGGATCACATTAGTGTCCAGGTTAGCCCGTTTCATCTCCTCGGCAGCTTCGCTCATACCGTGCGCCACTTCCTGGCGGAACAACGCCACACCCTGCCCGCGCAGACGGGCGGCTTCTTTTTCCGCTTCGGCCGATATCTTGATCGCATTCCCTTCCGCCTCCGCAGCCTTGGTCTTGGTGATCAGTAAGGCCTGTCCTTCATTCTCAGCAGCCGCCTTCAGGTTATTACTGGCAACCACCTTGCTCATACTGTCGATGATGGCCTGGTCGAACGTGATATCGTTGATCTGGAGGTCCAGCAGGTGATAGCCCCACTCTTCCAGCGAATGGTCGATCTGGTCCTTGACGAACTCGACGATCTCCTTGCGCAATCCCAGGATCTCCGCCTGACGCTTCGTAGCCACAAAAGACCGGATGCTGCCCTCGATGGTACGGGTAAGCGCCTGCATAAGGTCCCGGTCACTGATGAACTTGAATGCTACTCTTTTGATGGTCTCCTCATCGGCATTCTGCACCGCATACAGCAGCATGCTCTTAAAGTAGACATTCGCCTGATCCGCCGTAACGGCCTGGAATTCCAATTCCACGCTCCGGTTCTGGATAGAGATGCGCTTGTAGATCTGTTCCAGGAAAGGTATCTTAAAATTCAATCCCGGCTTCAATATCCGCTGGTACTTGCCGAACATGGTAAGGACATTTATATACCCCTGGTTAACCGTGACGAGGCCGCTGAAGACAAATGCTATGACAATAATGATCCACCAATAGTGGTAAAGGGCGTCCATATGGGAGGTTTTTGGGGGTGAATGTACATAAATCATCCTCTCCGGCAAAGTCTTACCTTTACGCCGCGGAAAACAACCATGAGCACAAACTACGACATCATCATCGTCGGTGGAGGTCCCATCGGCATCGCCTGCGGCCTGGAAGCCCAACGCGCCGGCCTGTCCTATCTCATCCTGGAAAAAGGCTGCCTGGTCAACTCCCTGTACAATTACCCGGCCAATATGACCTTTTTTTCCACGTCAGAGCGCATAGAGATAGGAGGTATTCCCTTCGTCAGTAATAATGTCAAGCCCGTCCGTGCCGAAGCCCTGGAATACTATCGTCGTGTGGCCGTATCCCATCAGCTGAACCTTCAGCTCCAGGAAAAGGTATTGTCCATCCGCCCCATCAACGGGAAATTCGAGATCACCAGCTCCCGCCGGGCCTATTCCGCCAGCCATATCATCATCGCCACCGGCTTTTATGACCTGCCGGTCCTGTTGAATATACCCGGTGAAGACCTCCCTAAAGTTGTCCATTACTATAAGGACCCCCATTTCTATGCCATGCAGAAGGTCATTGTGGTAGGAGCGAGCAATTCCGCCGTGGATGCGGCCCTGGAGACCTGGCGCAAAGGTGCGGAAGTGACCATGGTCATCCGCGGCGAAGGCATCGGCCGTCGGGTCAAGTATTGGGTCAAGCCCGATATTGAAAACCGGATAAAGGAAGGCAGCATCAAAGCCTATACCCATTCCTCACTCCAGGCCATACGCGCGGCAGAAGTAGACATTCTCACTCCCGATGGCGTCGAGACCATTCCCAATGACTATGTCATCGCCTTAACCGGCTATCAGCCAAATTTCGAATTTCTCCGCCAGATCGGGGTCCGGCTCTCCGAGGATGAGAACCTGTTACCATTCTATGATCCGCTGACGATGGAGACCAATGTGAAGAATCTTTATCTCGCTGGTGTGGTTTGCGGTGGTATGAATACGCATGTGTGGTTCATCGAGAACTCACGTATTCATGCGGAAATGATCGTGCGGCATATAGTTTCGCAGAGGCGCTAACTCCTCTCCTCCCACACCATAGCCAAATGCACAATCGCCTGAACAGCCTTCTCCATATCCTGCACACTTACAAATTCCTGCTTCCCATGAAAAGCCATCTCTCCCGTAAAGATATTCGGGCAAGGCAACCCCATGAACGACAGTCTTGATCCATCCGTGCCGCCCCTCGCGCTGCACTTTCGCGCAACAATACCCGCCCGCCCGATAGCCTCCATCGCATATTCCGACACCTGCGGGTGCTGGTCCAGCACCTCCTTCATATTCCTGTACTGTTCGTATATCTCAAAATCCGCACGCGCACCCGGAAAAGCCCGTACAGCGTCTTCCACAAGCCCGCGTAAATGCTCCTCATAAGCCCCCAGCCGGGGCGTAACAAAATCGCGGATAATAAACTCCACCACCGCTTTTTCCGCCAGCCCTTCCATCCTCACCGGGTGAACAAAACCATAACGTCCCTCGGTCGTCTCCGGTGACCATTCATCCTTTGGCAGGGAATCCAAAAAATAAGCGGCCAGCTTCAGCGCATTGATCATTTTCCCCCGCGCATAGCCCGGGTGGGCGCTTACGCCATAAAAAGTGACCTTGACCCCGTCGGCCGAGAAAGTCTCATCCTCGAATGTACCCCTTTCCCCCGCGTCCAGTGTATAGCCAAAGTCGGCGCCTAACCGCTGCAGATCGACCTTATCCACACCCCGTCCGATCTCTTCATCCGGGGTGAACAACAGCCGGATCTTGCCATGATTATATTCCGGATGCTGCAGCAGGTATTGCGCCATATCCATGATGACGGCTACCCCCGCCTTATCGTCTGCACCCAGTAATGTAGCTCCGGAGGCCGTGATCAGGTCCTCACCATTTTTTTCCAGCAAATAGGGATGATCCCTGGGGGAGATGACGATGGACGGGTCATCCGGCAATACGATCTCTCCACCGTCATACGCCTTGTGCAGTATAGGCTTGACACCTTTCCCACTGCAATCCGGAGCGGTGTCCATGTGCGCACAAAAGCAGATCACAGGCACCTGCCGGGTGGTATTGGCAGGGATGGTAGCGTACACATAGCCGTATTCATCCAGGGCGGCATCAGTAATGCCCATTTCCTGAAGTTCCTGCACCAGCAGCCTGCCCAGGTCTTTCTGTTTTTCTGTCGAGGGATAGCTCCTGGATTGGGGGTCGCTTTGCGTATCGATCTGTACATAGCGGGTAAATCTTTCCGCTACGGTGAATAGGTGGTGTTCAAACATGTTTGTAAATTACAAAACGAATGTAATGACTATGACCGATCAAACTATAAAAAATCCAAGGATAAAACAAGGCTGGCTGCGGGTGGTCCTTTTCGGGCTGGCTTTTATCGTGGTCACCCTGGTGATCCTCCTTTCTGCCCTGACAGGTTTAGTCGCGGGCAATATGGATCAGCTGAAGGCCAATCCCATGCAGTTCCTCACCGGTACCCTGCAGGGGTCGAACCTCTGGATGATGGTCCTGCTGGAATTTGTCGTCTCGCTTATCACCGTGTGGCTGTTTCGCACATTCATCGACCGCCGCAGCCTGGCCAGCTTGGGGTTAAAGCCGGATGGATATGGGCAGGAGTCCGTAATAGGCTTTTTTGTGGGACCGGCGCTGCTGGGCCTCCTCTCCCTCTTATTGATGCTCACCGGGCACCTGCAGTGGGTGGACATCACACCCGACTCCACAACCCTATTCATTTCCCTGGGCATGGTAGTGCTCATCGCATTCAGCGAAGAGCTGGTATTCCGGGGCTATGTGCTGAGCAATCTGTTGGAATCATTCGAAGGAAAGGCCGCAGGTAAATGGATAGCCCTGCTCCTCTCGGCGCTTTGCTTTGCCCTCTTTCATTTCAGCGGCCCGGGCATCAATGTGCTGGCATTCGCCAACCTTTTCCTGGCCGGAGTTTTACTGGGGATAAACTACATCTATACCCGCAACCTGTGGTTCTCCCTCTTCCTTCACCTTAGCTGGAATTTCTTTCAGGGACCCTTATTGGGCTCGCATGTCAGCGGCCTCAGCATGCCCACCCTGTTACAGACAGAGATGAAAGGCGATTGGCTGATCACCGGCGGCGATTTCGGGCTGGAAGGCTCCGTACTCAATACAGGCCTCTCCCTCATCGCCATCCTGATATTGACCATGGCTTTTGAAAGAAAATATAACGTCCGGGTTACGGCATGATGATGCGGGTGCCCCCGCCGACGATCTCCACCAGTTCCAGGTCGAATATAAGATCCTGACCTGCCAGTTGATGATTCGCGTCCAGGACGACAATATCCGGCTTAACGTCCACAATAGTTACAGGTATCTGCCTGCCGTTCTGATCCGACATGGCAAGCTGCATACCCACCTCCGGCGTCATTCCGGGAGGAAAATTAGAGATGGGGAACTCTATAATTGCTTCCGGGTCTTTCGGGCCATAAGCGTCATCCACAGGTATCTCGATAGTCTTTTTCTGACCGATCGTCATTCCCATCACTCCATCGTCAAATCCCCTGATCACCATTCCACTACCAACTTCAAACTCCAGGGGAGCGCGGCCTTCAGAAGAGTCGAAGGTCTCTCCATTCGTAAGACGACCATGATAGTGTACCTTTACAGTATCACCCGCTTTAACTTGCTGCATATTTCCGTTAATTTTACGCTTCCGCTGAAATGCGGACACCCGCAAGGTAGGATTTTAAATTAAAAAAACACGTATGCAATCCCCCTTTTCGGAGGCTGATCGGCTTCAGATCCATCCGTAAAAAAACTTATTATATGCAGAAAAAAGAAAGGCCGCGCATCGTATTTATGGGAACACCCGAGTTTGCTGTCGCATCCCTCGACGCAATCGTGCAGGCAGGATATCCGGTCGCGGCCGTCATCACAGCGCCGGACAAACCCGCCGGGCGAGGCATGCAGCTCAGCGTCAGCGCCGTCAAAAAATACGCCCTGGAAAAAGGATTAAACATCCTCCAGCCGGAAAAATTGAAGAACCCGCAGTTCCTGGAAGCATTACAATCCCTTCAGGCAGACCTGCAGATCGTCGTAGCTTTCCGTATGTTGCCCGAGCTCGTATGGAATATGCCTCCTATGGGCACCGTCAACCTGCACGGATCCCTCCTGCCCCAGTACCGCGGCGCAGCGCCCATCAACTGGGCAGTGATCAACGGGGAGAAACAAACAGGTGTCACAACTTTTAAATTACAGCACGACATCGATACCGGCAATATTCTCCTGCAGGAAAGCTTCCCCATCGGGGAAGAGGAAACAGCCGGCGAAGTACATGACAGGATGAAAGAGATAGGCGCCCGGCTGGTGGTAAAGACCATCGAAGGTCTCGTGGAAGGCAATCTCGAAGAAAAACCACAGCCGTCCAATGCCGGACTCCGCCATGCCCCCAAGATCTTTACGGACACCTGCCGTATAGATTGGAACAAGCCGGTAACAGACATATACAATCTCATCCGGGGTCTCTCCCCCTTTCCCACCGCTTTCACACAGCTGGATGGTAAATTGTTAAAGATCTATCGGGCAGAAAAAGAGATCACCCCCCCGGCACATACACCCGGCGAATTCGACACCGACAAAAAGACCTGCCTCCGTTTTGCCGCCGCCGATGGTTATATCCATGTGAAAGAGATCCAGCTGGAAGGCAAGAAGAAAATGCCTGTGGAAGATTTTCTGAGAGGATATAAATAGATCATTACTTTTAAGAAAAAAACGAATGAAGCCCCTCAACCTGCCCTTTCTGCTATTGCTCATCCTTACAGCCGGCACTGGCTTTACCCAGGAAAGAAAAAAGGTCACGGATGAATCCGGCACGAAATATTCCAGGATCACCGAAACCTATTATGTACTTAAAGCTGATCCCGGAGTAAAAGATGGCCCCTACCAGATGACACTTAGAGATAAACCGATCCTCACCGGCTTTTATGACCATGGAAAAAAAGACAGTCTGTGGGAAGCTTATACCAACCTGCAATTATTGCATATCCTGCTCTCTAAAAAATGGTATACGAAAGGCAAAATGACGGGAAAATGGGAGATGTTCGATCAGCAGGGAAAGCCAGAATATAGCTACGACTTCACCTCCGGTACATTGACCTATCCGGAAGGGCATAAGGCCGATACAAGTACGCTTATTTACCAGACTGCGGCAGGGGATTGGACCAGGGCCCGCCTGGATAAGAATCCCATTCCGTTGTACAGTTCCGGAGATTGGCTCAGCTACCTCAATCGTAATTTCCGCTACCCCGATGAGGCAGTGAATAATGAGATCCAGGGCACGGTGGTCATCAGCATGACGGTGGACGAAGAGGGTCATGCCACAAATTATACCGTCTTCAAATCAGCTGCCCCGGTATTGGATAAGGAGGCCCTTCGTGTGATCTCTGAATTTCAGCACCAGTTCGTCCCGGCGGAAAAAGATGGGAAAAAAGTTAAGGTCCTTTACTTTCAACCTTTGAAATTCCAAATGGAAAAAGGATAATAATAGAGCTCAATATTTCACCGCTACATTGAACCTCCCGTCTCCTTCTCCCAACTCGCTGGCGGCGGCATTGCTGATACGAATGGTCAGCCCGGCGCTCTCCTTCATGTCCGGCAATTGCCCCAGTACCTTGGCATACACGATCTTGCCCGACGTACTAACGGTTACCCTTACAATAGTACCTACAGGGACATTATTCATTAAGGCGTAATACTTTCCATCCTGCCAGCCGCTGGAGCTTTTAAAAGTCCCCGCAGCCCCTTCCGCGGATTTACCTCCGTCTGTAAAGTCCGTTTTGAAAGCTCCTCCGTTGAAAGACTTGCCGCTGGGGGAAACAGGTGCCGTAGTCGTGCCGGCGGGCTTCTCTGCCACTTTATCCGTTTTATCTGCCGGCTTTTCCCCCGCTTTCTCAGCAGGCTTCTCTGCTCCCTGGGCTGTCTTATCAGCTGTTTTATCTGTTGCTTTTCCTCCCTGTTTCACTGCACTTTCCGCCGGCTTGTCCATCTTATCCCCTTGTTTCACCGTACCTTCCGCCGGCTTGTCCGTCTTATCAGTCACTTTTTCCGTCTTATCCGCCACTTTTTCCACCGGCTTTACCGCAGCACCCGCTCCAGCCGCCACAGGCGCCCCTCCTGCTCTTGAAGCCAGGGCCGATAGGGACGTCTTCACTTTGAGATAGCCTACAATAATATGCATACCTGCCCGCACCTGGTCTTTGTTGATATTATTCCATTTCTCCAGGTTGGTAATGGGCACCTTATTATGGTTTACACTTATCCGGTACATCCATTCCTTTTCCTGGATGACATAATACAAAGGCACCAGCGATTCCCCCGCCGCCTTCACCCCATTTTGGGAAAAGTTGACGGCAGTAAGAGGGATCTGCAGCTGCTGACCGATCGACAGCGGCTGCGTCATCGCAAGCTTATTATAGGTAGCCATCGCTGCAGGAGGAAGATTATAGAGTCTGCCGATGCTGTACCAGTTTTCCTTGGCAACTACCGTATGTTGTAAGTAGAGATTGCCCGTCTGACCTTGTACCAGGATTTCGTCAGATTGGGCATGGACCGTCTTCATAAAAAGCAGGCTGATCAGAGAAACTACAACAACCTTAGATCGCATAGCGTATTTTTTTAAAATAGGGTTCGTGGCAAACCTACATTAATATGCCCAATTCGCAAAGAACACACTTTTTCAGGGTCTCTTGAGGATCCTCCATTCTTTCGGATAATAATTATTCACGCGGTTGGGCAAGACCTTCACCCAGCCCAGGTTCTGTCCCTGGTAACGTACCAGCGCCCATCCCCTTCTTCCCTCTCTTGCGGCATGCAGCTTTTCGCTTGCAGCCGGGAACTCGTCCTTACGCAGATAGCTGATAGCCTCCTCCCTGGATAGCTCGATAGCAGGCAGCTGCTCACTGATCAAAACGCTCAGCGCCAGTTCATGCTCCGGTATGAAGTCCTTCACCGACGGCTGCCCCAATAATACACCCGCCTTTTTCAGGTAACAAAAAGATTGCAGGTAGGTCAGGTCCTCCGCCAGGGCGGCCGGCAAGGCCCGCACCATTTCCTCATGCCGGAAAAACAACAGCTGCGAGCGCTCCGTTATCCAGGGGCTTAATGCCTCCTCCTCCTTCCTGGATAATTTTTCCAATCCTTGTTTTCTATTCCTGGGATAACTGAACGCACTGCCCTCGTTCTTTCGTACAGCAGCTATAAAAAAACCTTCTCCTTTCAGCTTGTCCGGGTAGAAGCGATAGCCATACCCGCCTTTTTCGCCCGACGTCTCAACAATATTCCAGTCCGGTTCAACTTGCAGCCTGATGCTTGCCGCTTGTAGCTTCTCCATCATCCAATCCAGTATCACCTCATCCTCCTCCTTCGAATACGAACAGGTGGAATAGATCAGTACGCCATCCTTGCGCAGGGCAGGCCATATGTCGGCCAGGATCCTTTGCTGGCGCTGATGACACAGCTGCACGTTGTCAAAGCTCCACTCATTGATGGCCTCCGGTTCTCGGCGGAAAAGACCACTGCCGCTGCAAGGCGCATCCACCACAATGATATCAAAATAATTTTCCAGCCGCCCCAGGTCACGGGGATCATTGTTCGTGACCACCACCCCCGCAGCGCCCCATTTGATCAAATTTTCCTGCAGTATCCCCGCCCGGCTGCGGATCACCTCGTTGCTCACCAAAAGACTATCCTCCGGCAGCAGGCTTCTTATCAGCGTGGATTTTCCACCAGGGGCGGCACAAAGGTCCAATACCCGCAGCGGACGCGAAAGATCCACCGATTGCCGCAACGCCTGCTCAAGGTACATGCTGGAAGCTTCCTGCACATAATAAGCCCCGGCATGAAACAAAGGATCGAAAGTAAAAGATGGACGCTTATTCAAATAATACCCCCAGGTCGACCAGGGAATTTTTTCCATGCACACATCGCCGCTCCACTCCTGCGTATCCCGGTCTCCCGGCCATTTTGCCGGGTTCAGCCGAACAGACGTCACCTGTACGCCCGAGGCATGGACAGCTTCGAATGCCGCAGCGTCAAAACCGGCCGCCCCCTGTAAAGAATCCATTAATAACTTTGGTAAATCAGACACTCCTTTATAGCTTTTTCAACCCCCAAAGGTAGTTGATAATTTTCTCAAACATTGCCATCTTTGTACCATGGCTCCCTTCACTACTGCCCGCCTGACGCTCCGCGAGTTCGCTCCGGGTGACGCAACGCATATTTATAATTTGAACAGCGATCCCGAAGTCATCAGGTACACCTGGGATCAACCCTTTGAGAGCGTCTCCGCCGCAGAAACATTCCTGGCCGGCTATACCCACTATCGTCAGTACGGCTTCGGCCGATGGGCCGTCATCCGTCAGCAGGACGATCAATTCCTTGGCTGGTGCGGGCTCAACTATACCCCTGCCGAAGATGAATATGACATAGGCTTCAGATTTTTCCGAAAATTTTGGGGCCAGGGCTACGCGAAGGAAGCGGCAAAAGCCTGCATCGACCTGGGCTTCGGCGCATTTCATATGCCTTCCATCATCGGCCGCGCTATGAAGGTCAACAAGGCCTCCATCAGGGTCCTGGAAACAGCCGGCCTCAGCTTTTACAAGGAGGCGATCCTGCACGGTGATGAAGGCGTGATCTACCGTATCGTAAAGCCGGAAAACGACTAACCCAGCACATCATCCAGCATATTCTCAGGTTGAGCAGGCTCCCCCTCGCCGGCAGGCTGTTTTGAAAAGACCTTTATAAGCGTCCGCGCAAAAGAGATATGCGCCAGTACCGTCAGCCCCCAAAACAGGCAGACCTGTCCCAGGGTGACAGATCTCATGAAAGATCGTACATCCCGGATCCCGGTATATATAGCATAGGGCATAAACAATAATTCCTTTATATAAGGCGTGAAATAAGCGAAGGCGAATAAGATCACATGGGTCCATGAAGCTTTCCTGTATACATTCCTTTTCCTTACCATCCAATACATGATGGCTTCGATGAAGATAATGGCAGGCAGAAAGAAGAAACTCATCTTACTCAGCATGCTCAGCACATAAGTCGGTGCATAGACCCTGATCATATGTATTCCATACAGCGACAGGCAGGTGGCGACGATCCCAAGGGACAGCATAAACCAGAAAGGAGCCGTGAATCTTTTATGCAGCATGAAAGTAAAACTAGTTCAAATATTCTTGATTTCCGAGAGCAGGTCCTGCAGCACTTTCTTCGCATCGCCAAACAACATCGAGGTCTTGGGGCGGAAGAAAAGTTCGTTCTCGATGCCGGCATAGCCGGGCTTCATGCTGCGTTTATTGACGATACAGGTCCTGGCCAGCTCTGCTTCAAGGATCGGCATTCCGTAGATGGGGGATGCAGGATCGCTCTTGGCGGCAGGATTGACCACATCGTTCGCTCCCAGGACGATCGCCACATCCGTCGTGGGAAACTGCTCATTGGCCTGCTCCATTTCCAGGAGATTATCATAGCTCACATCCGCCTCCGCCAGCAATACATTCATATGCCCCGGCATTCGTCCCGCCACAGGATGGATAGCATATTTCACATCCACTCCTTTCTCCGTCAGCAGCTTTTCCAGCTCATGGCAGGCGTGCTGCGCCTGCGCCACCGCCAGGCCATAGCCAGGCACGATCATCACCTTCCGGGCATAGCTCAGGATCATGGCCGCATCGCTGAGCGATATCTCTTTGTATGCCCCCTGTTCTTTAACGCCGCCGGCAGCTCCGGCAGCCGTGCTTCCGAACGACCCGATCAGCACATTCTTTAGGCTCCGGTTCATAGCCTTGCACATCAGGATCGTCAACAGCGTCCCCGCTGCGCCGACCAGGATACCGCCCGTAAGCATCGCCTTATTATCGTATAGGAAGCCCCCGCATGCAGCCGCCACACCCGTGAATGAATTCAATAAAGAAATGACGACAGGCATATCGGCCCCGCCGATAGGGAGGACGAAGCATACACCATAAATGACCGAGAGCAGGAAAACAATGTAGAACAAGACATCTGTCTTCCCTTCGTCCCCGGACACGGAAAAAAGAATATACCCTGCCAGCAACAACACTACAAAAAGCAACAGTAAGTTGAAAACATGCTGCCCCCTGAACGTCACATCTTTTATCCGGCCATTCAGCTTACCCCAGGCAATGATACTGCCTGCAAAAGAAACAGACCCGATGATCAGGCCCAATAAAATGATGAGGAGCTCCCCGCCGGATGCACCCCTCCCAAACTCCACGATCGATATCAATGCCGCACAGGCACCTCCCATACCATTGAAAAGGCTCACCATCTCCGGCATCGCCGTCATCTGCACTTTCCGGGCGGCAAAAGCCCCGGCAATGCCCCCGATAAAAATGCCTCCGAAGATCCATGCGTAATTATGCAATCGCTCCCCATTGTCCTCGTAAAGGAAGATGGTGCCAAGAATGGCCAGGATCATCCCGCCCGCGGCAATAAGATTGCCCCTCCGTGCCGTCACCGGATTGGACAGCATCTTCAGTCCAAGAATGAATGTCACGGAAGCTATAAGGTAACAGACGGTGAGCAGGCTTATACCCATAGTATGATTTTAACGCTTCTTCTTAAACATTTCCAGCATCCTGTCCGTCACCACAAAGCCGCCCACAACATTCAAAGTGCCCAGGATCACCGCCAGGAAGCCCAGGCCAAGGGCGACATAATTATCGTTTTCAGCCTTGCCCATGACGATGATGGCCCCGATGATCACCACACCATGGATCGCATTGGCCCCGCTCATCAATGGCGTATGCAGCACCGCCGGCACGCGGCCGATCACCTCGACGCCGAGAAAGATCATGAGGATCACGATATAGATCATCTCATGATGCAGGCTGATCCAGCTCAATATATTTTCCATACTTCATCATTTAATTATTCCTTACTTGCCGCTCGCACCTTTTCATGCACCACCTCGCCATTATACGTAATACAACACCCTTTCACCAGGTCATCGGAAAGATCCAAATGCAGCTCACCTTCTTTACCCGTGATCAATTGCAAAAAATTCAGCACATTCTTCCCGTATAATTTGCTGGCGTCATATGGCATGGAGGAAGGTAAGGCGGAGGCGCCGACAATGGTCACGCCATCATAAACCACCGTCTCATTGTTCTTCGTCACTTCCGTATTACCACCGGTGGCCGCCGCCAGGTCGATGATGACAGACCCTTTTCGCATAGCCCCGATCATGGAGGATGTCACCAGCACAGGCGCCCGTTTGCCCGGGACCTGCGCTGTGGTAATGACGATATCGGCCCTGGCAATGCTTTCGGCGATCTTTTCCTGCTGCCGTTGTTGAAAATCCGCAGACTGCTCCACCGCATAGCCTCCTGCTTCAGAGGCATCTGCCGCACCTGCCACTTCGATGAACTTTCCACCAAGGCTCATCACTTCCTCCTTTACGGCCGGTCGTGTATCAAATACTTCCACGACAGCTCCCAGCCGCCGGGCCGTGGCGATGGCCTGCAAGCCCGCCACACCTGCTCCCAATATGAGGACCTTAGCCGGAGCAACGCTGCCCGCAGCCGTCATCAACATGGGAAAATAACGTGGGGATCTTTCAGCAGCCAGCAGGACGGCCTTATATCCTGCGATATTGGCCTGTGAGCTCAGTACATCCATGCTTTGCGCACGGGTGGTGCGCGGCAGCATATCCAGGCTGAAGCTGGTGATATGCTGTTTGGCCCATACGGGTAAATGTGTGTTATTATATAATGGTTGATAAACGCCGATGAGGATCTTATGCCGGAGTGCAGCAGGAATATCGTTGTAATGTATGCTGAGCAGTATATCCGCTCCTGCGAGCAATTCCTCCCGGCTCCGGAGGGCAGCGCCTGCCTTACTATAATCGTCGTCCCCGCAATAGGCTTTTACGCCAGCCCCCGCTTCTACCCAAACCTCGATCTTCTTCTTTATCAGCGCAATCACACCTTCTGCCAATAGCGAAACTCTTGATTCGAATGCCGGTTCCTTCAGTACGCCAACGATCATAGCGGTGGGTTAATGGAATTTCTATCAAATTACAGAAAATTATCATACCCATCAAACCCGAATGACAAAATGTTGCTTCACCTTGAACTCGTCCCGCAGGACAACCAGCCCTATGAAAAAAAGATCAATGGTCATATAGACCCTCGGATCATCTTGGATCCGGGCCCATGCCGCTTCCATTTCCCCGCTCCAGTGAATATCGTCGAAAATGAGGATGGACGAAGGAGCGCACCGGCTCATCAACAAATGAAAATAACGTAACGTAGGCTCCAGCCTGTGATTGCCGTCCACAAAAGCGAGATCGATAGTTCCCGCTTGCTCCAGCACACCTTCCAGCTTTTCATCGAAATTTCCCACGACCGATCTTATCTCCTCCAATCCCAGCTCGCGGAAATTTTTTGCCGCCGCAGCGGCCACTTCACCTGCGCCCTCTATCGTCCATACCCGTACGCGCCTGTCGACGTCCTTTTCCTCATCCGCAGCTCGTAGCTCGTCACTCGCGGCTCGCAGCTCGCCGCTTGCAGCTCCCAAAGCCAGGTATGCCGTGGAAAGACCCAGCGAGGTCCCCAGCTCTACTATCGCCTGACTCCTGTAATATCCCGCGATCCTGGAAAGCAGTCGCCCCAGCTTCTCAGGCTTGGCCGCATGCCGGGCAATCTCACCCACCGTGCGCCGCCGTCCCCCTGCATGAGCAGATCCCGCCCCCATATCTTCCACTTCCAGCAAGGTCTTATCTTTTAACAACTTTGAACGCAGCACGCCGATCGGGCCGTAAGCATCATACACCCGCTGATCATTCAATACATTTCTGATAAAGTCGTATACAAAAGGGGAATGAACGCCATGGCCTTTACCATTACTGGCAGTGAGGTAATAAAGAATATATTTCCGGACGATCTGCAGGCGGGAATACATCAAATAGTTTTTTTCCGCTCCCATACCTGGAAGCTATAAGCATATGCGTGCTTTTCGTCGGCAGGAAAATCCAGGTTGCTCGTCAGTTGCCATTGCCCTTCGTCGATGACAGGGAAATAGGTATCTCCCTCCACTATCGTATGCACCCGGGTCATATAGATCTTATCCGCAATAGCCATTGACTGATGGTATATTTCACCACCACCGATGACAAACACCTCCTTTGCATCCGTCTCCCCGGCAGCTGCTACCGCAGCCGCCAGGCTGGCCACCACCTTCACTTTCTCATGCTGCGGGTCCCATTCAGCGCTACGGGTGATGACAAAATTAAATCGGCCCGGCAACGGTTCGCCCGCCAGTGCATCATAAGTTTTCCTCCCCATGATCACAGGCATGCCCCAGGTGGTGTTCCGAAAGAACTTCATGTCATTCGGTAAATGCCAGAGCAGCTTGTTATCCTTTCCTATAACATTATTAGTGCTGGCCGCAACGATTAAGCTTATGATCATAAGAAGGTGTTTACACCGCCACCGGTGCTTTGATGGCAGGATGGCTCTGGTAATTTTCCAGGGTAAAATCCTCAAAGCGGAACCCGAAGATGTCCTTCACCACCGGGTTGAGCTTCATTACAGGCAAGGGATAAGGCGTCCTGCTCAATTGCAGCTTTGCCTGCTCCAGGTGGTTATTATAAAGATGCACGTCTCCAAAAGTATGTATGAATTCGCCCGGCTCCAGGTCGCATACCTGTGCCACCATGAGGGTCAATAAAGCATAGGATGCAATGTTGAAAGGCACCCCGAGAAAAGAGTCCGCACTGCGCTGGTACAGCTGACAGCTCAGCTTGCCGTCCGCCACATAGAATTGAAAGATAGTGTGACACGGCATCAGCGCCATCCTCGGCAGGTCCGCCACATTCCAGGCGCTCACGATGAGCCGGCGGCTATCCGGTGTTTTCCTGATCTGCTGGATCAGCTGGCTGATCTGGTCTACTACCTGCCCGTCCGCACCTTCCCAGCTACGCCATTGCCTGCCATATACGGGGCCCAGGTCGCCATTGGCATCCGCCCATTCATCCCAGATGCTGACGCCATGCTCCTTCAGGTAGGCTATATTGGTATCCCCCCGCAAAAACCAGAGCAGCTCATAAATAATACTTTTCAAATGCAATTTTTTCGTAGTCACCAGAGGAAATCCCTTCGACAGGTCGAAACGCATCTGGTAGCCGAAACAACTCAGCGTCCCGGTGCCGGTCCTGTCCGTCTTGGAGGCCCCCGTATCGAGGATATGCTGCAATAGATCCAGGTATTGTTGCATGGCTGCAATTTACAGAAGTCTTATTACAGAAACCCCATTATTTATCCATATGTTTATTACCTTTAAGTGTCAACTTCTAATACACCTAAAGAACAAAGATCATGCTTTCGAAAAACATGCAGGACGCCTTGAACAGGCAGGTATTGATGGAAGCCCAATCCTCCCAGGCCTACCTTGCCATGGCCAGTTGGGCCGATATCCAGCCCGGGCTCAAAGGCGTCACCAAATTCTTCTTCCGCCACAGCGAGGAAGAAAGGATGCATATGCTCAAACTGATCACCTATATCAATGAAAGAGGCGGCTTCGGTATCATCCCCGCGCTGGACCAGCCCACCCTCACCTTCGTATCCCTCAAACAGGCCTTCGAAGAACTGTTCCGGCATGAAGTGAAGGTCAGCGAAAGCATCAATGAACTGGTCGACATGTCCCTCCGCGAAAAAGACTATGCCACGCATAATTTCCTGCAATGGTACGTCAACGAGCAGATAGAAGAAGAACGCCTGGCCCGTGAATGTAACGATAAACTGGAGCTGATAGGAGACGATAAGAGCGGTCTCTATCTCTTCGACAGGGACATCATGATGATGGGAGGCGCCGAAGGCGGCGGCAGAGGCAAACACTGATTACTTTCCCTTTTCGATAGACCGGCCTGCTGATGATCTGTCAGCAGGCTTTTTTTTGATCTAACCCTTCAGCAATTCATCCACCGTCCTGTAAATCTCCTTCTTCTGCTCCTCATAATGCTCCCCGGTCCCCGGACCGCTGAACCCTGTATGTATCCTGGATATCTTTCCTGTCTTATCCAAAAAGATCGTAGTGGGAAAACCGACGATCTCCTGTATCTGCGGCAAAGTCTTTTCAGCCCGCCTGGGATCGCCCACCACCACCCCCGTGATCAGCATGGGATACTTCACCTGGAAACGCTGCTGGAAGCTGCGAAGACTGGTCTGACTGCGGGCAAAATCCGTTGTGCGCTCATACGCCAGCCCGATGATCTCCACGCCTTTTGGATGATACTCGTTATAGAAGGCGCTGAGGAACCTGGTCTCATCCATACAATTGGGACACCAGGAACCCATGATCTGTATCAGCACCACCTTTCCCCTGAATCGTTTATCGGACAACGATACGGTACGTCCCTCGATATCTTTAAAGGTAAAAGCCAACGGCCCCGCATCCTTGTTCCATTTCGTCAAAGCAAATTCGTCCGGCAGCGCCGCAGCGGCATCCTTGACGGCTGTCCAGGTCTCATAACCCGCCGCACCGGAAAAATATTGTCCCCCGGATAGCTTCCCATCTTCCTCCAAACGGGCCGTAAAATAAAAAGCATGTCCCCCGTCAAAACAGGACAGCCGCAGGGAATCCCCGTCCATCACGCCTTCCAGGTACCGGAAATCACCCGTAGGGTCCAGGAATGTCCCTGTCACCCGGTCCCCCTCCTGCTGAAACTCTCCCACCCGCACCGAACTGTCGCCGTTGCGCGCGCTGCGGAACACCGCTTTCCACCTGCCTTCCACTCCTTTCGGCGCACGGGCCCCGGTGGCAAAACGCTGTGAATTGTTGTACTCTGCTTCAAAAGGCATCACCTGGTAATTGTCGGCGCCCCGCTTTAGCCATAAACCCCGCATATCGCCGTCAGCCGTTATCACCGCCCGCAGCTGCGACTCGAAGAAAGGCAGGCGGATCAGCACGGAATCACCCTGGTATTTTATATCATCCACCAGCAGGCGTTCAGCTGCGTTGCGGATGTAAAGCACCTTCTTTCCGGCGCTGTCTTTTGATTCAAAATTAAATACAATGGAATGGCCGTCCTTACGCTGCAATACCGCGCGCCACTGACCGTTGGGAAGACCGGGGCCGGCCGCAAAACTTTTTCCGATCACAAGTGAAAAGACAATGGATACCAACCCCAAATAGATACGTAACATACTGCTGTCATTGAGTAAGACAGCAATTTAATGAAAAAAGCGGTTTGCACCACGAAGTCCACTTATTTAATAGACTAATGCCGTGATTTTAACATCCCGATGACAAACCTGCCGGGGCATATATCCGGTGGCTTTAACGCAGATTCTCCAGCATGTCCTTCGTCATCCGCGCAAGATCATACTCCGGCTTCCACCCCCAATCGGTGCCCGCCACACTGTCATCGATGCTCTGCGGCCAGCTGTTGGCAATGTTCTGCCGGTAATCCGGTTTATAATCAATGGTAAAATCGGGAATATGCTGTTTGATCTCGGCGGCAATCTCCTTCGGTGAAAAGCTCATGCCGGCCACATTGTACGCAGTACGCACCGACAGCCGGTCCGACGGCGCCTCCATCAATTCAATGGTAGCACGGATAGCATCCGGCATATACATCATGGGTAAATAAGTATCCTCCTGCAGAAAGCAGCTGTATTTCCCATCCTCCAGCGCATCGTGGAAGATCTCCACGGCATAGTCCGTAGTGCCCCCGCCGGGCGCGGATTTATAGCTGATAAGACCGGGATACCGGATGCTCCGCACATCGACGCCATAACGCCCGAAAAAGTAATTACACCAGAATTCCCCGGCATACTTGCTGATGCCATATACCGTGCTGGGCTCGATGATCGTACGCTGAGGACAGCCCTTTTTCGGCGAGGTAGGGCCGAATACGGCAATGCTGCTGGGCCAATACACCTTATGTAATTTTTCCTCACGGGCTATATCCAGCACATTCAGCAAACCCTGCATATTCAGGTGCCAGGCCAGGTTGGGGTTCTTCTCTCCCGTAGCCGAAAGAATGGCCGCCAGCAGGTAGATCTGGGTGATATTCTGCCGGATGACCTGCACATGCAGCATTTCCTTATTCATGACGTCCAGGGATACATAGGGCCCGCTGCCTTTCAGCAGCTCATTCTCCTCCCGGAGGTCGGAAGCCACCACGTTGGAATTCCCATATATTTTACGCAGGGCCAGCGTAAGCTCCACACCTATTTGACCGCTGGCCCCGATGACCAGGACTTTTTCTTTCGTCATTACTGTGATTTAGGGCGCAAATCTACACTTCAGCCTGCATGCCGCAAGCAGCAGACCGGCTTTTTTTGACAAACACCCCCCTGTCCTGTCTGAACTCCTATCTGGTAATCACGATCTTCTTCATCTCCATTCCCGCAGACGTATTAAGACGAATAATATATACCCCTGCGGGCAACGACGCTCCATTGAATGACACTGCCTGGCGCCCCGCAGGCATCGATCCGGCCGCCAATCTTCTGATACGCCTCCCCGCAAGGTCCAGGATACTCAGATCGATCCTGGAAGCAACCGGGAGCTCGAATACCACCTGCGATGGTCCCGGAGAAGGATCCGGGTAGACCGACAGCGACAATTGCAGCGGAGCAGCCCCGGCAAGGTCCAATGGGGTCCGTTCAGCAGCCGCCCGTTCCGCAACGGCAGGATAAGCAGACGTACTCACCGTCATGGGCGCCGTATAAGTCACTTTCACATAGGCCGTTTGCCCGGGATTGGTGCTGTTCGTGTTCTTCACCTTCACTGTATAAAACCCGTCGGACACAGGCGTATATGACAAGGTTAGATTGCCCGTCCCATTGGTAGTGGCCACCGAAGTGCCGGCATGGTTGTAAACGCTCACCGTTAGGTTGGGAGTGGTATTGACAGGATAAAGGTTGACGGTAATGGTCTTCCCGCCCTGGTCAAAGACCTCGCCTGCTACCCGCCAGGCAGTAGAACTGGCCGGCAACGCCCCGCCCTGCTTCAGACTGCTGTCATGTGAGTCACCGAGATCATCGGCCATCTCCCATTCCTGCGTAGTACTTCGCTGGGAAGGAGAAAAGCTGCCCGTGACCCCGGCAGGCCCCCAGATGCAATAGCCCCGGCGTGTATTGCTGCCGTCACAAGGCGGCACGTAGATAGTCGCCTTCCCCGTGCCGTCCGTCCAGATATCACTGCTGTTGGCGCCCGAATAGTCATGCAGCTGGACATTCGCTCCGAAATCCGTTTGAATGGTGGCATGCTGCCAGGTATTCCAGTTGTCATTCATTCCAATGATGGCATAGCTATTCTCAGGACCCGCATTATAACCCCGCTCTATGATCAGCAGGTCCAGCGCCTGCCAGCGTACCTTATACACCCCCTTCTTAAAGTTCAGCTTCTGATGGCACCAGATAATATTCGCAATGTCATCCCGCACAGGCAGGTCGGTAGTACTGGTCGGCAAATGCGTATACCGCTTACCCGTATTCTCCAGGTCGAACAGATCTTCGAAGAACACCTGCGGCGAACCATCTACGGCAAAAGCCGCCGCATAGGCCACGGATATCCGACCGTCATTAGGATCGATATGGCCGCCTCCCAGCTCATTACCGCTGTCCCATCCCGTTATATATCCATTTGCATCCTTGATGGGCCGGTAAGTATCGTGATTATTTACAAATGGTACCGTGCGGTACCGGTTGCTTTGTTGTTTACCGGGAAGACTGCCCAGGTCATATGATCCGCCCCCGCTGATCATATTCTTCAGCTCGCTCCGGAACCCGAAGTCGAATGTCCCTACCAGGTCCTCCGTACCGCCATTGCTGGTCTTAACATTGTTGATCCAGCTGTCCTCATCCGCCGTGCTGCCCACTATCTCACCCACCGCAAACATATTCGCTCCGCCATTTGCCCAGCTGGCATTGTATTTCACATTCCATAAAAAATCCTGCGCCGCCCAGTAGGGATAGTTCTTTGCCGCATCCAGCCGGAAACCGTCCGACCCCGTCTGTTTCTTGAACCAGATAAGCCAGTTACGCGCCCCCGTACGCATATAGTCCGAAGATTGCGAAGGATTGTAGGTGGCATTGGAACTCGTCCCATACGCCGTGGATTCATAGCTGATATCCGGACCGAACATGATGGCGTCCCAATCATTGGTGTTGTAATGATTGTTGGATGCATTGGGATAGAAATTCTCCCAGTTCTTGGGCCATCGGCCGGTCCGCCCGAGATAATCGGTGGAAGTCTCATTGCCCGCGGGCCTTGCATAGCACACATAGCGGAAGTTCTTGTACCCGCTGTTCGTCATCAGGGAATAGCTGTTCCCATCCTGCCCGCCAGCGCCCGACGCCGAGCCGGCATCGCTCATATGATTCAATACGGCATCCTGTATTACGTCGACGCCGTTCGCATGCATTACCGCTACCAGCCGCAGCAGCTCATCCTTGGTACCCATACGGGTCTTCAGACTGCCTTTCTGGTATTTATCTCCCAGGTCATACTGGTCAAAAGGAGCATAACCCACACTGTTAGTACCGGCATTCTTGATACAAGGCGGCACCCACACGGCATCAATACCCATCCCCCGGAAACGCGGCCCCAGTTCCGTCAGGTAATTGCTCCACCCGTTCGGGTAATTGTTGTTGGTATAATCCCACCAGAATCCTTCCAGCACAACCTTTCCATTCCAGGGATTTTGCGCGTTCAGGGGCCTGCATACAATAAGGAAAAAAATAAAAAGGAAAAGGCCGGTCCGGCCACAGCGTAGTGATCTTTTCATATAGCAAGAGGTTTAATGATTAACGACTAATGTGTACAATATACACAATACCTTTCAATCAGCAAAAACCTCCCTCTAAAGAAAATATCTATACCGGCCAATTGCCCTAATTTTGCCCCCATGCAATTCTTACATCAATTATTTCAGCATCAATCCTACGACAAGAAAAACTTCTTCCTCATCGCCGGCCCCTGTGTAGTGGAAAGCGAAGAGCTGGTCATGGAGGTAGCCGATAAAGTATCCACTATCTGCCGTAATCTGGGTATCCCCTATGTTTTCAAAGCCTCTTACCGGAAGGCCAACCGTACCAGCGCCGGCTCCTTCACCGGCATCGGTGACGACAGTGGCATGTCCCTCATCCAAAAGGCGGGGGCGACCTATAAGGTCCCTACCACCTCCGACATACACGCCCATGAAGAAGCCGCGGTCGCGGCCCAATACATAGACATATTGCAGATACCCGCCTTCCTCTGCCGGCAGACAGACCTGCTCGTAGCCGCCGCCGCGACGGGAAAAGTGGTCAACGTTAAAAAAGGCCAGTTCCTCAGTGGACCGGCCATGAAGTTTGCCGTGGAAAAAATACGCCAGGCGGGAAATGAAAAGATCATACTTACTGAAAGAGGCACCACCTTCGGTTACCAGGACCTGGTGGTGGACTACCGCAACATACCCTGGATGCAGGAGCACAAAACTCCCGTGGTGATGGATTGCACACATGCATTGCAGCAACCCAACCAGACAAGCGGGATCACCGGCGGCAATCCACAACTGATCGCCACAATCGCAAAAGCTGCGATCGCCACCGGTGCTGACGGCCTGTTCATAGAGACACACCCCAATCCTGCCATAGCCAAAAGCGACGGGGCTAATATGCTAAGATTGGATCTTCTTCAGGGTCTTCTGGAACAATTGGTAAAAATCCGCAGCGTTGTTTCGGAGTTTTAAGGCGACTTTCTAAAGGGTACTGAATAGAGGATGGTCTTTCTGGAAACGAGGAATTAAAAACGGGACATCAAACCTGCTTCAAAGAAGCATTTGCGCAGCGTTGTATGCAAACTCTATGCAAAGTTACCCCCGAATCCTCCCATTCAACACCCGAAAAGGTGATATAAATAGCTGCAAATGTTTTATTGACATTAATATGCTCCTGCAGGGGATTGCAGACAGCTCACAATCAGTCGTCTGTGATCAGTAAGCACTCAGCAGCTTGCTGGGCAGGAGCCCGAATTCTTTCTTAAAAGCGATCGTAAAATTACTGAGATTGGAATAGCCCAGCTCCATAGCCACCTCTTTTACAGAGTGAGCGCCGGACAATAGCTTGTCTTTGGCGATCTGCATTCTTATCTTCTGAAAATATTCATATACCGGAAGTCCATATATGAGCTTAAAATCCTTTTTTAGCTTCGATTCGCTGATGGATACCATTTTCGCCAGCTGGCTGATGGTAGGCGCGGGCTCAAAAATATCCCTGGTCAACGCCGACTCCACCTGCATCATCCGGTCGATATCCGTCTTGGACAAAGGAATATCGAAATGAGAGTTCTTGCGTCTTTCGTAGACCCTGGTGAAAAATCGCTCGATAAGGAACATGACCCTGTTCTGAATAATGGCCAGCCGCATGGGATTCTCATCGTCCACCTCCATGATCTCCTGGATAAGCCGCCGGTACTCGCTGTCCAGTGGTTCCGTATGCACATTTTCCACCTGAAGGGTCAGGTAGGTGGAGAGGACATCATCGATATCATTCACGCCCAGGTAGCCTCCCAGCCATTTGGCATCGAAGAGGACATCGATCCCCTTATAAGCTGTCCCCTGCGCTCCCAGGTACGCCCATTCGGACAAGGTATTTGTAAGGTAGGCAATGGAACGGGTCGTATTGGATTCCTTCAGGCGCTCCTTCCCGATGCGTATCTCCAGCGTATCCGGTATGGTCAGTTCGTGGAAACGGAGGGTATAGTATTCCTCTTTTATCTTCCTGCGAAGGAGGAACCAATCCTGGTTGAACCTGCAATTGATGACATTGACATTGATCCCGTTCGGCAGACGGACAAAGGTTAAGCTGCCGGTTGCAATGGCCTCGGGAAACACCAGCCTATGGTTGATCACCCGTGCATTCAGCCGTTGAGCCAGATCATTCTGCAACAGCTCATAATCCGTATACGAAAAATCAAACTGGAACAAGGCAGTTATTTTATCTGTACATAATTTGCCCCTGATCAGGCCAGGCGCTCAATAGTGAACCATCACTTTAACAACGGGATTGGGATGTGGGCCTACAGTAAGATACGAAAAAACGGGCAGGCAATCAGGCTGCAGCTAAAGATATTTTACGGGATTCCTGCGCGCGGAAAAAATATATCGCTTGATGTTCATCCAGAACGCCAGGATAAAGTAAATGATCAATGGTGAACCCATGGTCAGAAATGAAATATAGATAAACCATGTCCGGATCCGGGAAGTGGCGATGCCCATTCTTTCCCCGATGGCCGAGCACACGCCGAATACCTGCCATTCGATGAAATGCTTCAGTCTGTTCATACTGCTAAATTAAAAAAAAACGACAAACCCCACAGCATGATATTGACACAATAACCTATTTTTTAGGTAACTTGCAGGCCCACAGGGCCTGCGCCCGCCGGCCGGACCACAGGGCCGGCGTCCGAAGGACCATCATTGGCCCTGTTAGGCACCTTTGGTGCCGGTAGAAGCCCAGCCCGTTTGAAATGATACGGTATGGTAGTCAAAGCTTAACACATAAAAAACAATTCGCTATGGTTTTCGACCTGGATCTAATCAAAAAGTTATACGGAAACATGCCGGCAAAGGTAGACGCCGCCCGTAAGCTGGTAGGCACTCCCCTCACGCTTGCTGAAAAAATATTGTACGCCCATCTGTTCGAAACCCCCACCCGAGCCTATGAAAGAGGTAAAGACTATGTAGATTTTGCACCCGATCGCGTAGCCATGCAGGATGCCACCGCACAAATGGCCCTTTTGCAGTTCATGACCTGCGGACGTGATAAAGTAGCGGTCCCCTCCACCGTACATTGCGATCACCTCATACAAGCCAAGACCGGCGCTGTCAGCGACCTGGCCACAGCCAAGGACGTAAATAAAGAAGTATACGATTTCCTCGCATCCATCTCCAATAAATACGGCATCGGCTTCTGGAAGCCCGGCGCTGGCATCATTCACCAGGTTGTCCTGGAAAATTATGCATTCCCCGGCGGTATGATGATCGGCACCGACTCCCACACTCCCAATGCAGGGGGACTGGGCATGGTAGCCATCGGCGTCGGCGGCGCAGACGCAGTAGACGTGATGGCCGGCCTTCCCTGGGAACTGAAGATGCCCAAGCTGATCGGTGTTAAGCTTACCGGGAAAATGAGCGGCTGGACCAGCGCGAAAGATATTATCCTTTGGGTAGCCGGTAAGCTCACCGTAAAAGGAGGCACCGGGGCTATCGTGGAATATTTTGGAGAAGGCGCCGACAGCCTGAGCGCCACCGGTAAAGGCACCATTTGCAACATGGGCGCCGAGATCGGGGCTACCTGCTCCCTGTTTGGCTACGACTCCAAAATGGCCGATTATCTGAAAGCCACCGGCCGCACGGAAGTAGCTGCCCTGGCAGACGGCATCCGGGACTACCTGCGTCCCGATAAGGAAGTATACAGCAATCCCGAAAAATATTACGACCAGGTCATCGAGCTCAACCTCAACGAGTTGGAGCCATATGTCAATGGGCCTTTTACACCCGACCTAGCCACGCCCATCAGCAAGTTTGCAGCGGCTGTCAAAGCCAACAACTGGCCGGAACGCCTGGAAGTAGCCCTTATCGGCTCCTGCACCAACTCCTCTTACGAAGACATCAGCCGCAGTGCCTCTCTCGCCCAGCAAGCCATTGATAAGAACCTGAAAACCAAGGCAGAATTCACCATTACGCCAGGTTCTGAACAAGTCCGGTACACCATCGAAAAGGACGGTTTCCTCCGCACCTTCGATAAGATCGGGGGCGTAGTACTCGCTAATGCCTGCGGACCCTGCATCGGACAATGGGCCCGTCACATAGACGACCCTAATCGTAAAAATTCTATCATCACCTCCTTCAACCGGAACTTTGCCAAGCGCAATGACGGATTGGCCAGCACACACGCTTTTGTCGCTTCACCGGAGATCGTCACCGCCTTTGCCATCGCAGGCAGCCTGACTTTCAACCCCCTGAAAGACAAGCTAAAGAATGAAAAAGGCGAAGAAGTGATGCTGGATGAGCCAACGGGCGTAGAGCTGCCTCCCAACGGCTTCTCGGTGGAAGATGCCGGCTACCAGGCCCCAGCCAAAGACGGCAAAGGCGTACAGGTAGTGGTAAAAGAAGACTCACAGCGCCTTCAATTATTGGCTCCTTTCGCCGCATGGGAAGGTACGGACCTGAAAGGCCTGAAGCTCCTGATTAAAGCAAAGGGCAAATGCACCACCGACCACATCTCCATGGCTGGTCCCTGGCTGAAATTCCGGGGCCACCTGGACAATATCTCCAATAATATGCTTATCGGCGCCGTCAATTTCTACAATGAAAAGACGGATTCCGTTAAAAATGCGCTCACCGGGGAATATGGTCCTGTTCCGGCAACCGCCCGCGCCTATAAGGCAGCCGGCATCGGCTCCGTCGTCGTAGGCGATGAGAATTACGGAGAAGGCTCTTCCCGGGAACATGCAGCTATGGAGCCCCGTCACCTGGGCGTCCGCGCTATCGTGGTAAGGAGCTTCGCCCGTATTCACGAGACCAACCTGAAAAAACAGGGAATGCTCGCCCTCACCTTCGCCAATAAGGAAGACTATGACAAGGTACAGGAAGACGATACCATCGATATCAAAGGGCTGACCAGCTTCACACCCGGCAAGCCCCTGACGATGGTGGTCAATCATAAGGACGGCAGCAAGGACGAGGTCACGCTGAATCATACTTACAATCAGCCGCAGATCGAATGGTTCAAGGCCGGAGGGGCCCTGAACGTCATCCGGTCCGAATTCGCCAAATAAAACAAAACCCCGGCCTTCCAGCCGGGGTTCTTTCATTTTATATACTTACACCCATGTAAACGGATCTCCCGAAGCAAAATGCTTCACCGGCACACCCGGCAGCCTTGCCTCCAGCCAGGGCACCAGGGCCTGCATCCCCGGCTCCTCACTCACGGCATGCCCTAACACCATCAAAGATACCTTTTGTCCCCGATACCGGGCATCCCTGACATATTCATTCGTCTCCCATTCATTCAGCTCCCCGCAGATCAGCAGGTCCGGCTCATATTTACGCAGCATCTCTATCTGCCGCCGCCCCCCCGCAGCCCCGGGTGATAGCACGATGCGCTGACACATATCCGGCAGGTCCCCGATTATCTTCATTTTATCGATCCCTAATTCTTTCTTCGCTGTGCGCACGATGTCCTTCAATGAAACGGCAGGGACCGTGATGATCTCCGGTTCACCCGCATTATAATATTTATCCCAGCCCATTGCCACCAGCACTCCCATCAAAATGCCGTCAGGACGGAAAGTATGCCAGTAATCATGGAACCTCCATACCACTATATTATGTTTTTCCAGCAGTTCCTTTTTAAAGGCATAGACCTTATCTCCTTCTAACCATGCTGTTTCGTCCTGGTGATTATAAAAAGTGGGCTCATGGGCAACGATGAAATTGGCGCCCTGGCGGATCGTCTTTTCAATCACCTCATCCGTGGCGAACATGGTGGTGACGATCCCCTTCAACGGCTGAGATGGATCGCCCGACTTCACCGTATCCACCGTGGAAGAAAAAGGCGCACCCGGAATATCGGCCACAATGCGATCGATGGCCTGGCGGATCGTCATCTCAATCGGCCCGGCCTCCGGTACCTGTCCGGCCCCATACCGGCCACCCCCATCCGCCCGGGCGCCCAGGGGCTTCAGCAGCGAGGCTCCGGCCAGCACAGTCAGCGCATTTGAGAGAAAATTCCTTCTATTCCAACCACCCCGGGAAAATTCCCGGTTCGTTTCACCTGAAGACATTGGCTATTATTTAACTGTCATAAAAATAGCCTATATCTCCATTATCCCCTAAGGATGCTTCAAATAACTATACGGTATATTTTTGAATACGCCATTCGTCACATGTACAGAGTCCATCGAAAGAGCCGATCCTCCAGTGCCGATCACCAGCACCCTGGCGACAAAGCTGAAAGTCCCTGAGATCCTTTTATTCACCCCATCGCTGGCAGTTACATTCGCTTCCCCGCTGATGGCCTCCCCCTGCTCCTGCCAGGTCACATTCGGGCCAAAGTAGATCCTGTTATTGCCGTAGGCAAATGCAGACGCATTTCCCCAACTCTCCAGTGGATATTGCTGCAGGGACATCGTGCTGTCGTTGGAGCCGGAAGAAGTATCCCTCAGGCTGATAGAGATCACACGTTTGGACGTATAACCCGAAATGGTCATGACCCTGAACTTGCCGCGATCATCCCCCACCAAAAAGGCAGAGACGGAATCAGTCGACCAATCCGCACCATCTACCGTAGCGGAAAAGACCGCCGTGGAATCGGTCGCCGAATGGATGCCGTTCAGGTTTTCTTTCCGGCAAGAGAGGAGCCCATACACCGAACAGAGCAGCACGAGCGCCGGGAGCCATATCTTTTTTGTTTGCATATCTTACGGTACGAGTGATTTTCCTGGCAAGTTGCTTATTCATTATTTTCCTTTTGGCGGTCCATTACAAGCAGCTTATTTTCGGTACTGGATCAGACAGCCGGCTCTCCGGCAATGCTTGCCTATCATGTCAACCAAGCGATTATTTATGACCAATCATTTTTTTAGTTCCTTCATTTTCACAGTCTTACTGGCCCATTCCGCCATCATATCATTCGCCCAAGCCCCTTCCTCCCTCAAAGCGCACGGCTCACAGCTCGCCGCTCCCCCCCAGCCCGCTGTCATCGGCTATTACGCCGGCAGAAGCAGCGCCCTGGACAGCTTTGCCACCGAAAAGCTCACCCATATCCTTTTTAGCTTCTGCCACCTGCAGGGCAATCGCCTCTCCGTCAGCAACGCCAGGGACACCGCCACCATCCTGCACATGGTTGAGTTGAAAAGCAGGAACCCCCGGCTGAAAGTGATCCTTTCCCTGGGCGGGTGGGGCGGCTGCAAAACATGCCCCCTGGTATTCGCCACCCGCGAAGGCCGCAACGAGTTTGTGAGCTCCGTAAAGGAACTCACAGACTATTTCCACACGGACGGTATCGACCTCGACTGGGAATACCCGGCGCTAACTAACGTCCCCGGGTATCCGTACGGTCCGGAAGACAAGGATCACTTCACCCTCCTCATCAAACGGCTGCGCAAAAAGCTGGACAAGACCAGTGAGATCAGCTTTGCCGCCGGCGGATTTACCAAATATCTCACCACCTCCATCGACTGGAAAAAAGTCACCCCCCGGGTGAATTATATCAACCTCATGACCTATGACCTTGTCAGCGGCTATGACACCGTCTCAGGGCACCATACGCCGCTGTACTCCACACCTCAGCAGAAAGAGTCGACAGATAATGCTGTTCGCTACCTGGAATCCATCGGCGTTCCCCCGGCTAAGCTCGCCATCGGCGTTGCCTTTTACGCCCGCATCTTCGAAGGCGTCGACAGCATCAATGACGGGCTCTATCGCCCCTGTCGTTTCAAGCGCGGCGTGTCCTATCGCGACCAGGCTACCATCCTGTCCAGGGACAGCGGCTTCGTATTTCATTGGGACCCGGTCGCGCAAGCGCCGTATATGTACAACGCCCGGCAAAAACTCTTTGTTACCTTCGACGACACCCTGTCCGTCCGGCTCAAGACCCGGTATGCCATGGACCGGCGCCTGGGAGGCATCATGTTCTGGCAGCTGCCGGAGGACAAGTTCACAGATGGGCTATTGGACGTCATCGATAATACTAAAAAAGAATGGTTGACAACCTCCGCAAAAGATCACTGATCTGGCTGTTGCTTTTGACTGCCTGCATCTGCTCGTGTTCCTCATCCAAAAAAACAAGCTCCTCGGCCGCCATTTCCGCCCTGGTGCCGGACAGCCTGCCTCCGCTGCCGGCCTCCGAGATCGACCTGCCCCTGAAGGTCGCCGGGCGCCCCCTGATCCAAATAGCAGACACCATCGTACCAAAAGAGTTCACGTCCGAAGGATGGCCCTCCTACCTGCAGACCTCCTGCGAGTTTCGCTATAAATACCGTTTCGTCCGCAGCGGCTTCAACCTCAGCTGCACCAATAATAAGATCTTCCTTCAAATGGGCGGAAGCTACCAGGTAGCGGGCGGCCGATGCCTCTGCGCCCTCGGTAAGCCCGTCTCTCCCTGGATCTCCGGCAACTGCGGGTTCAGCTCCGAGCCCATGCGGAAAGTAGACATCAATCTCAGCTCCCAGCTTACCTTGCTGCCAAACTATAAGATAAGGACCATCACCCGGCTGGATCTGCTCAAGCCACAGGATAAATGCATCATGTCCGTCTTTTCCATGGATATGACCCAGATGATCGTGGACAGCATCCGCAGCTCGATCACCAGCTTTTGCTCGATCCTCGATCAAACCCTCGCCGGCCTGGACTTCACGGGCTATCTCCATCATTCAGCCATAAGGGCCTGGCAACGCATGCCCCTGGGGCCCTATGGCTACCTCATCACGAATCCCCTGGCCGTACGGGTTGGCCCGCTCAACTATGTTCAGGATACGTTTCGCATCAACATCGGCCTGACCTGCCGGCCGCAGCTGACATCGGAATCAAACGTATCTTCCGTGATCCCTCCCCTTCCGCCCCTCACCAGCAACGTCAGGGATAACGGCATCTCATTATACATGGGCACCAACTATAATTATGGGTTCATAAGTAAGTTGCTGAACGACAGCCTGAAAGGCAGGTCCTTCCTGGTAAAAGGCCAGACCATTACCATCAAAGACCTCAATGTCAAAGGCATTGGGCATCACCAGGTGGAGCTGACAGTCGATTTTGGGGGCAGCCGCAGAGGCCAGGTCCGCCTTTGGGGCACACCCGTGCTGGACCCCGTAAAACAAGCCCTTACCATCCCCGATCTTAAATATACCCTCGACGGAGACATGATGATCTTCATCGCCCGCACCTTTTTCAAAAAGAAGATCCGCCAAAATATCCAGGGCAATTCCTTTTATGACCTGGCGGCCATGCTAAAGGCCAATATGCCCCTCCTGGACGCCCAGCTGAACAGGACCCTGGGCCCCAACCTCTATACAAGAGGGAATATCAAGGAGTTAAAGATGATCGGTCTCCTGGCGGGTGATATATCCCTCCAGGCGCAGCTCTTCGTAAAAGCCGATCTTTCCGTAATAAGCACAGGCCTGCCCAAATAAGGTCAAATCCTCATTTCACGAACTCCTTTAAAAGACAAACAATTTACGGGAGTAAAGCAACCATTAACATATCATTATCGTAATTTTCTAATGGCAGAAGGTAGTTTGCGCGTTTTAACAATATCAGCGCTCACCATTTAACGCTACACATAATTTGATCGCGGCAAACACGCAAATACTCGCTTTGATAGAAGGCTGCAGGGCCAACGACCGGGCTAGCCAGAAAGAGCTATACCTGATGCTCAAGGACTATGCTATGAAAATATGCTATCGCTACCAAAACAACGTCGAACAAGTAGAAGAGATCATGAATGAAGGCTTTATCAAGCTGTTCAGGAACATCGGTCAATTCGAGGAAGCACGGCACACCGATGTCACCGCCTCCCTTAAAGGCTGGTTCAAACGCATCCTTGTCAACACCTGCATCGACCACTATCGGAAGAACGCATCCTACATCAATGGACAAATGCTGTCCGAAGACACTGAGAACATAGCCGACAAACAGGAAACAGGCCTCGACGTATTGTCCTATAAAGAGATCATCGAAGCTATCCGGCTGCTATCCCCGGCCTATCGCACCGTTTTTAACTTATTCGTCATCGAGGGCCTGACCCATGAGGAAATTGCCGACCATCTGGGCATTTCCGTCGGGTCCTCCAAATCCAATCTTTCAAAAGCAAGAGAGAACCTAAGAAAGATCTTAACAAAAAAAACCGATCATAAAGCATATGTTGAACCTATCCGATAATGAATTGGACCGCCTTAGCCGGGAAGCTGCCAGTCAGCATGACCCTGGAGACCTTACGGGTCCCCAGGCATGGGAACGACTGGAACTTCGTCTGGACAAGGAATTGGGCAGGGCCGGCCCGGATGTCTCCCGCGGTTTACGCGGCTTCCGGCGTCTCCCTTTCCAATATGCCCCGGTGATCCTTCTGATCGTGGGGGTCTCCTACTATTTCGTAAAACAAGCCAAAGGACGGAAGGCCGAAAACTCTGGCAGCCCGCCCCTGACGGTCGTCAAGACCCCGCAACAACAGCCGGGTACCATGGCATCCGATTCATCAACTCAAAACCCTGATTATAGAGATAAATCTACTTCCACACCGTACCACCAGGATCAAAGTCAAAACATCGACTCTTCCGTAGCTTCCGGCGGTACATCCAATGCATTTGTACCCTCCCCCGGGGCAGGGTCATCGGTATCCCCGTCCGGCAGGTCCGGGATATCCCCGGACGCAGCCGGCAGACCTGCCGGAAGATCCGATGGCGCCGCCAAAAGTCTCACCAGAGACCTCTCTGACGCCAGTCTCTCCGGTGCATCCCATAATGCCTCCGGCAATCGCCTGCCAACAACCAATGGTAATCGTCCGGCAACCACCACTGGCAATCGCCCGACAACGGCCACCGGCGACCACCTGACAACCACCGCCGGCGATCGCCTGGCAACAACCACCGGCAACCAACGGGCCACCACCAGCAACCACCTGGCAGCCACCACTGGCTCCCGCAACCGCCATCCACATGACCGCGCTGGCGCCAACGGCAGATCGTCAAACAATACAGATAGATCGATACAAACGTCGGACCTTAACACACCGTCCACGACCCACACGAATACAGCATCCACCAGTGCGTCCGGACCGGCAGAACCCTCCGGCCCTTCCCGATCCTTTATCCAGCGTCCGCAGTTCCTGCGAAGTCACCCTACCGTCAGTGATTCCGCATTGAGAGCATACACCGCCCAGACACCCACTAACCCTGGTAAGAAAAGCGGCCCCTCTCTCCGGATCAGCAGGCCCCTCACCTTTGGTCTGCAGATAGCGCCCGATTTCGCGTCCGTCAATGCCCTCGCAGGTGATAAACCCGGCAGCAGCATCGGCCTCACGGTAGACTACCAGATCCTGGACAGATTGCACCTGGGAACAGGCCTGCTTTTCTCCAGGAAGAACTACACCGCCAGGGGCACAGACTACAAAGTACCTCACGACTACTACCCCTCCGTCGGCCTTAAGGGCGTGGATTTTATAAAGGGCACCATGAATATGCTGGAGATCCCTGTCAATGTCCGCTACGATTTCAGCGTGACAGGCAACACCGTCTTCTTCGCCAGCGGCGGCATCTCTACCTACCTGTTCGGCAGCGAACGTTCCAAATACTATTTTGATTTCTTTGGAAGGGAAGTGTGCAGGGAGTTTCAATATACCAATAAACAGAGCGTCTTATCCTCCGCCAACCTGTCCTTTGGCGTGGAGGCGGGCATCAGCAATGACTTCTCCATCATGGTGGCTCCCTATATGCAGCTGCCTTTGAGCGATCTGGGCTTTGGAAGGATCAGGATGAGCAGTGTGGGCATTAACGTCGGCCTGCGCTATTCCCCGGTCCTAAGCCGGAAAAGAAAGCATTGATCCGGCAGCACATGCCGGATCCGCGACCTAGGACTGTACGTCAAACCAAACGGGGGTTTCATTGTTCCAATCCCCGTTGTAGTTGATGGATAGCTCCTCTCCGGCTTGTATGAACCGCACCGACCTGACGGATATCAGTCCCGCTTCATAGTCCATTTCATATTCGCAATTACTGCGATAGGAATGGTTATAGATGGGTATATAGCCCAGCGCCATACAGCACCCTTTCGGATCGACCCCCCATTCAAATATATAATCATGCAGTAAGGTCTGGTCCAGCAGCCTCCGATCCTCCCGGCTCATGACAATGACAGGGGATACCTCTATGACAGTCCCTTTTTCTATATCTTCCGTTGTAAATACCCCTCTGCCCTTCCCGCCGGTGGGAGCTATAACAAGCGACGGTAATATCATCCTTTGATTTGCTGTTTTTAGCGCGACAAGTTACCGCTTTTTTACAGGGCCAACCAACTGATGTTTGTCCATTTCACTTTTTGAACGTAGGTTTGAACCCATGTCTTTAGAGCAAGAAAATGCTACGCCGCAGCAGCAGTTCCTGGAAATCATCCAGTCAGAAGACGTATTGCAGATAAGGGAATTCCTAAACAACCAGAATATCAGTGACGTCGCCGGGCTGATCTATGAACTCCCCGATTATGAAGTCCAGATCATCGGCAATATGAGCACCCACCGGGCAGCCAGTACTTTCAAGATCCTGGACTTCCCCACCCAGAAAAGGATCATACAGGAATTGCCCGCATTCAAAACGGCCGAACTGCTGAATGACCTATCCGCGGATGACCGTACGGCCTTCCTGGAAGAGCTGCCCAGCGAAGTAGTGAAGGAGCTCATCAAGACACTGGACCCCGAAGAAAGAAAGATCACCCTCGCCCTGCTGGGCTATCCCGAAAGCAGCGTGGGCAGACTGATGACCCCCGACTATATAGCCGTCGAAAAAGACTGGACGGTGAAAGAGGTCATCGAGCACATCCGCGAAGTCGGAAAGGACAGCGAGACCATCGACGTGATCTATGTAGTGGATGATAAAGGCGTCTTCATCGATGACATTCGTATCCGGGAGATCATCCTGGCCAACCCGGAGAAAAAGATCGAGGACGTAATTGACAATCGGTATATATTCCTCCACGTAGACGATGACCAGGAAAAAGCAAGCGAAGCTTTTAAAATGAACAACCGCGTGGCACTGCCCGTCCTGGATAACAACAATATTCTGCTGGGTATCGTCACCATCGATGACGTATTATGGGTCGCACAGGAAGAATTTACGGAAGACATCCAGAAAATAGGTGGTACCGAAGCCCTGGACGAACCTTACCTGGAGATCCCACTGCTGAAGCTGTTTAAAAAACGCATCGTATGGCTGGTGGTCCTTTTCCTCAGCGAAATGCTCACCGCCACAGCCATGGGCTACTTCGAGGAAGAAATAGCCAAGGCCACCGTCCTGGCCCTCTTTATCCCCCTCATCATCTCCAGCGGAGGTAACAGCGGCTCCCAGGCTTCCACCCTCATCATCCAGGCCATGGCCCTGGGTGAGATCACCATCGCTGAGTGGTGGCGGGTCATACAAAGAGAGATCATTTCCGGCTTGCTGCTGGGCACCGTCCTGGGTGTCATCGGCTTTACCCGGGTAATGCTCTGGAACCAGATCTTTCATACCTATGGCAATAACTCCTTACTGATAGCCAGCACCATCGGCTTCTCACTCGTGGGGGTGGTCCTCTGGGGCACGATCGCAGGCAGTATGCTGCCCATCGTGTTGAAAAGGTTCGGGGCAGACCCCGCTACCTCTTCCGCCCCCTTCGTTGCTACGCTCGTGGACGTCACCGGTCTGGTCATTTATTTTTCAGTGGCTTTTTTAATTTTATTATAAACATCTATACGCCAAGGTATGCCAATCTCCATACTTATCAGGGAAGCGTCTGCCAGCTTCCTCTTCCTCCTATTTTTGTCTTTGTCCAACCCGGCCCACAGTCAGACGCCAACCGAAAAGCTCACCATAGAAAAGATCATGCAGGACCCGAAATGGATCGGGTCCAGTCCATCGGACCCCTATTGGAGCGGCGACGGGAAATACCTTTTTTTCAAATGGAACCCGGACAGGCAGCTGGATGACTCCCTTTATTACATTACAAAAGAAGATCCCCATCCCCGAAAAGCTCCCTACACGTTACAGCATTCGGCTGTCTCCACTGTAAATCTCACCTATAACACCACTCATTCCGCGTTTACATTCACAAGGGATGGCGATATCTTTTACACTGAGGTAAAGACCGATAAAGAAAAAAGGATCACCCGCACTGCTGACAAGGAAAGCAGTCCGCTCTTTTCCTTCCGGGACAGCCGCATTGTCTATAACCAGGGCGGCAATCTGTATTCCTGGGACATTGTCACCGGCGCCACGGAGCAGCTTACCAATTTCCAGCATATCCCCCCTCCGGCCAACGAAAAAAAGGACAACCTTACCAGGCAGGAAAAATGGCTGCAAAACGATCAGCTGCAACAGTTCGACATCCTGAAGAGCCGTAAAAGAAAAAAGGACACCGCCGACGCCATCAACAAGGCACGCGAGCCAAAACCCCTGAAGAATATCTACATCGATGATAAGGACCTCACAAATCTTGTCATCAGTCCCAGCGGCAGGTTTATCACTTACAGGCTGGTGAAAAGGCCCGCCGATGCCAAAACGACCATCGTTCCGAACTATGTTACGGAAAGCGGCTTCACCAGGGATATCGCCGGCAGGACCAAAGTAGGTATCCCCCAACCCGTTTCCACCTCGTATATCTTCGATACGGAAAAAGACACCGTCATCACCATCACAACAGATCAGATCCCCGGTATTGCTGACCGGCCCGATTACTTAAAAGACTATCCTGACACCTCGTCTGCACCTAAAAAAAACGCGCCCCGTCCCGTCACCATCAATGGCCCCTGGTGGTCCGAACAAGGCACGTACGCCATCGTGGACATCCGTTCCCAGGACAATAAGGACCGCTGGCTGATGATCCTGGATGCAGCCAGCGGCAAGCTGGATCTCCTGGACAGGCAAAGGGATGAAGCCTGGATAGCAGGCCCCGGCATCGGCCGCGCCAATTATGGATGGATAGATCAGCATACTTTCTGGTACCAGAGCGAAGCCACCGGCTACTCCCATCTTTATAAGGCCGACGTGAAGACAGGCGTAAAGACACAGCTGACCAGCGGCCGCTACGAAATACTGCAGGCAGCCCTATCCCGGGATAAAAAGCGCTTCTATATTACGACCAATGAGGTCCGGCCCGGCGAGCAACAGTTCTACCAACTGCCTGTCACGGGCGGAAAAGCGCAGCGGATCACCACCCTGACGGGGGCCAGCCAGGTCACCCTGTCGCCCGATGAAAAACAGCTGGCCATCCTCTATTCCTATGCCAACAAGCCCTGGGAACTCTATCTCCAGGATAATCAGCCCGGCAGCCAGCCGCGCCAGGTAACGAACCTGGCCATGAGCGACACATTCAGGGCTTATCCCTGGCGCGACCCCGACCTTATCACGTTCCAGGCAAGTGACGGCGCGACCGTCTATGCACGCATCTACCGGCCACGGTCCGACTCCCCAAAGCTCGCAGCTCAAAGCTCAAAGCTCGCAGCTCCTCACCGTCCCGCCGTCATTTTCGTCCACGGCGCCGGCTACCTCCAGAACGCTCATAAATGGTGGAGCAGCTATTTCCGGGAATATATGTTCAACAACCTCCTTGCCGACAACGGCTACACCGTCATGGACGTCGATTACAGGGGCAGCGCCGGCTATGGCAGGGACTGGCGCACCGGAATTTACCGGCATATGGGAGGTAAGGATCTCAGCGACCAGGTGGACGGCGTCAGATACCTTATAGAGCATGAAGGCATCGACCCTAAACGTATAGGCATATATGGAGGCTCCTATGGCGGCTTTATCACCCTGATGGCCTTGTTTACGAAGCCGGACGTATTCACAGCCGGCGCCGGACTCCGGTGCGTAACAGACTGGGCCCACTACAACCATGGCTATACCGCTAATATCCTGAACGAACCCTTTTCCGACAGCCTGGCCTACCATAGAAGCTCTCCCATCAACTTCGCAGATGGGCTGAAGGGCCATCTCCTGATGTGCCACGGCATGGTGGATGAGAACGTCCATTTCCAGGATATCGTAAGGTTGACACAGCGGCTGATCGAGCTCCATAAGGAGAATTGGGAGCTGGCCGTCTATCCCGTGGAAGACCATGGGTTCGAAGAGCCCAGCAGCTGGGCGGACGAATATAAAAGGATCTTTCACCTGTTCGAGACCTGGCTGAAATAACGCTCTCCCATTACCAAAAAGTATAATTTGTTAATGGTCCCGGGTCCATTAAACCCATCCCGTCCGCCCTGGTCTAACAAGGACTAAATGCCGATTTATGAGCCCTAAAAAACTGTTCATCCCCCTTTCCATACTCATACTGACCGCTATGTCCGCCTCCGCCCAACACCGCGGTGTAGGCTACAGCGGCGGAGGCCATCTTCCTCATGGCGGGTATGGCGGTGGCGGCGGCTATCGTTCCTATGGAGGTGGTTATGGCGGCGGTCACTATTCCGGCGGCTATCGTGGCTATGGCGGCGGTGGTTATTATGGCGGTGGTGGCTATTATGGAGGCGGACGCTACTACGGCGGCTGGGGCGGCGGCTATCGGGGCTGGGGTGGCCTGAGCTTAGGCTTTGGACTGGGCCTGGGTTTCGGCGGTTACTATGGCGGCTTCGGTTATCCCTATGGGTATAGTTATCCCTACGGCTACAGCTATCCTTATTCACCCTACTATGGCTACCCGCCGGGGTACGCGCAACCACCCGTAATAGTTCAGCAGCGTAACGATGACTACTATGACGATGCTCCCGCACAGGATCAGAATGCTCCCTCAGATCCTTATCGCGACAACAATGACAACAGCAATTACAACCCACCCCGCAGCCGGAAACAAGGGACACCTGCGCCCGAAGATAATATCGATGACAGCCGGCCCGTCAACCCCGACTCGCTGACCTATAAGCCCGGCACTAACCTGGCGTCTCCTTCCCGCTCTTATTCCACCAGGGATAAGGTCTGGGTAAAGCCACACTGGAAACACACCGGCGATGGCTGGATCTGGATAGACGGTTACTGGAAATAATTGTAATGGGCCCCGCGAAAATGCGGGGCCCATTCTTTTAAGTAATATTTCCTATGTTTGCCCGTTTATTGATCGTACAAATCAAAACTATGTGCGGAATCGTCGCTTATATCGGCCCAAGGGAAGCCTATCCCATTATACTGAAAGGACTCAAAAGACTGGAATATCGCGGGTACGACAGCTCAGGCGTTGCCCTGCTTAACAATGACCTCAGGGTTTTTAAGAAAAAAGGGAAAGTGGCCGAACTGGAGGATAGTCTGGTGGGTAAAGACGTACACGCACATGCCGGCATCGGCCATACCCGTTGGGCCACCCATGGCGAACCCAGCGACCGTAACGCGCACCCCCATAGCTCCGCCAGCGGCCGCCTTGCAATGATCCACAACGGCATCATCGAAAATTACACCCAGCTCAAGGCTGAGCTGACCAGGAAAGGTTACCACTTCAAAAGCGACACCGATACGGAGGTACTGCTCAATTTCATAGAAGACATACAGAAGAACAACAGCTGCGGCACGGAAGAGGCCGTCCGCATTGCGCTCAAAAGAGTGGTAGGCGCCTATGTCATCGTATTGCTGGATAAAGACCAGCCCGACACCGTCATCGCCGCCCGGAAAGGCAGCCCCCTGGTCATCGGCATCGGTAAAGGAGAGCATTTCCTCGCTTCCGACGCATCGCCCATCATCGAATACACAAAAGAGGTGGTGTACGTCAACGACTATGAGCTGGCCATCCTCAAGGCGGATGAGCTGATCCTCAAAAACCTGGGCAACGAAAAGCTGACCCCCTACATCCAAAAGCTGGACCTGGAGCTGGCCGCTATTGAAAAGGGCGGTTACGATCACTTCATGATCAAAGAGATCTTCGAACAGCCGGAGACCATCTTCGACTGCCTTCGCGGCCGCCTGGATGTGACAAAAGGCACCATCACCATGGCCGGCATTCAGAATAATATAGACAAGCTGACAAAGGCCAATCGCATCATCATGATCGCCTGCGGCACCAGCTGGCACGCCGCCTTGCTGGCCGAATACGTCTTTGAAGAGCTGTGCCGCATTCCCGTGGAAGTGGAATACGCTTCGGAATTTCGCTACCGCAACCCCGTCATCCATCAGGGAGACGTCATCATTGCCATCTCGCAGAGCGGCGAGACAGCCGATACCATCGTCGCCATCGAAAAGGCAAAAGAGAATGGCGCCTTCATCATGGGAGTCGTCAACGTTGTGGGCTCTTCCATCGCCCGCATCTCCCACGCAGGCGCTTATACCCATGCAGGCCCCGAGATCGGCGTAGCCAGCACCAAGGCCTTTACGGCCCAGCTGACCGTACTGACCATGATCGCCCTGAAGATAGCAAAGGAGAAAGGCAGCATCGACCAAAGCCGTTATATCCACCTCCTGGAAGAATTGCACGCCATTCCCGAAAAAGTAAAAGAAGTCCTCAAGCTCAGCGACTCCATTCGAAACCTCGCAGACAAATACAAGGATGCAAAAGACGCCCTCTACCTGGGCCGCGGGTATAATTTCCCCATCGCCCTGGAAGGCGCCCTCAAGCTGAAAGAGATCTCCTATATTCACGCAGAAGGCTATCCGGCCGCGGAAATGAAGCACGGCCCCATCGCCCTGGTGGATGAACATCTCCCAGTAGTCTTCGTAGCAACCCGGGATTCCTATTACGAGAAGATCGTCAGCAATATCCAGGAGATCAAGGCGAGAAAAGGAAAGGTCATTGCAGTCATCAGTAAGGGCGATGACATCATCAGTAAAATGTCCGACGACACAATGGTCGTACCCGAAGCCGACGAACTGATGGCCCCCCTGCTCAGCGTCATCCCTATGCAGTTGCTCGCATATTACATCGGCGTCGCCAAAGGATATGACGTTGACAAACCCAGGAACCTGGCCAAAAGCGTAACAGTGGAATAACACCCATTATTTGCAATGAATGAGATCAAAAAGAGCCCTATCAATTCCTTAGGGTATGATTTTATCGATAGCCGTTACCTTCCCGAAGGTAAGGACGAGTATTACCTTCGCTTTCTCCAAAAAGGTAAAGATGCCCTTTACAGGCAGCTGACCGCCTATGAGATAGAAGTGCTGGTTCGCAACCGCAACACCTCTTCCAACTGGAATGATATACTGGTATCCGACGCTTTTACTCCCGAGCTGGTGCAGAACTGTAAGTTCTTCGGACTGGTGCGCATCGGCAGGCTGGACCCTTACTACCTGGAATTCCACAACCTGCGCCGGCCTGTCGGGCTCTACAACAGCACCATCATCAGCTGTGACCTGGGCGACAATGTCTGTGTCGACAATACCAACTACCTTTCCCATTACATCGTCGGCAATGATGTCATGATCGTCAACACCAATGAGCTGGCCACCACCGACTATGCTAAGTTCGGCAATGGCATCCTCAAGGAAGGCGAGTCCGAATCCATCCGTATCTGGATGGAAGTATGCAATGAGAATGGCGGCCGCAGCATCATCCCCTTCAATGGCATGCTGCCCGGCGATGCCTGGTTATGGAGCCGCTTTCGCGACGACCAGCCGCTGCAGGACAAGTTCAAAGAGTTCACCGAAAGGATCTTTGATCACAGGAGGGGATACTACGGTAAGATCGGGGATCGCACGGTCATCAAGAATTGTAAGATCATCAAGGACGTATGGATCGGCAGCGACGCCTATCTGAAAGGCGCCAATAAAATAAAGAATGTCACTATCAATTCCTCTGCCAAAGCCAAATCCCAGATAGGGGAAGGCTGTGAGCTGGTGAATGGCATCGTAGGCTATGGCTGCCGCATATTCTATGGCGTCAAAGCCGTACGCTTCGTCATGGCCTCCCATTCCCAGCTGAAATATGGGGCCCGCCTCATCAATTCTTACCTGGGAAACAATGCCACCATTTCCTGTTGCGAAGTGCTGAACTCGCTTATCTTCCCTGCCCACGAGCAGCACCATAACAATTCCTTTTTGTGCGCGGCGCTGGTGATGGGACAAAGCAATATGGCAGCCGGCGCCACCATCGGCTCCAACCATAATTCCCGGAGCCCCGACGGAGAGATCATCGCAGGGCGCGGTTTCTGGCCGGGACTTTGTGTCAGCCTGAAGCATAATTCCCGCTTTGCCTCATTTTCAATCCTGGCGAAAGGCGACTATCCCGCAGAGCTGGACATTCCGCTGCCTTTCTCTCTCATCAGCAATGACGCCAGCAAGGACGAACTGGTAGTAATGCCTGCCTATTGGTTCCTCCATAATATGTACGCACTGGCCCGTAATTCCTGGAAATATCCGGACAGGGACCGGCGCATCGAAAAGACCCAGCTCCTCGAGTTCGATTTCATGGCGCCCGATACAGTCAATGAAATAGTAGAGAGCCTTCCATTGCTCCAACGCTTTACGGCCAAAGCATATCTCAAACACACTGACGCTAAAGCCAAAAAGCACAACGACGAAGAGTTGCTGTCCCTGGGTCGTCACCTGCTGGAGGGCCCGGCCGGCGACGTAGAACAAATGGAGATATTGGCGGACGGATTTGAAAATGGAGATAGGAAAGTCCGGATCGTAAAGGTCCACCAGGCCTACAACCTCTTTAAAGAGCTCATCACCTGGTATGCAGCCAGCCAACTGACGGCTTACATCCACAACAACAATATCGGCAGCTATGAAGCCCTGCTGGAAGCCCTTCCTGCCAGCCTTCCGCTAGCCCAATGGGTGAATGCCGGAGGACAGCTGATCCGGTCGTCCGAGTTGCAGAAATTGATCCAGCAGATCAAGAGCGGTAAAATTAAGGAATGGCGGCAGGTCCATCAGTTCTATACAACCCAGGGCGAGCAATATAGCAAAGATAAATTACACCATGCGCTGGCAGCCCTCAAACAAGTGCACGGGATCAATCTCCGGCGGGCCGCCGGTAAGACGGCCCTGAAAGAAGTGCTCCTCCAAAGTGTGACGACAAAAGAATGGATGACCAAAGGTATTTACACTTCCCGTGCAAAGGACTACACCAATCCCTTCCGTCAAATGGTCTACAGCTCCCTGGAAGAAATGAATGTTGTGGTGGGATCATTACAGGACAATGGCTTCATCCGCCAGGAGAAAGCAGCGCTGAAAACATACAAAAAAGAGACGGAAGCCGTCATTCAAAAATTCAGGCTCTAGCGCGCGATCTTTTATTTCTTCCGGAAGAACAATCTTAGGGGAACCCCCTTGAAATTGAAGTTCTCTCTCAATTTATTTTCAAGGTAGTTCTTATAAGGCTGCTTCACATCATCCGGGTAATTACAGAAGAAGGCAAAGGACGGTACCTGTGTAGGCAGCTGCGTGATATATTTTATCTTCAGCGGATGCCCCCTGACAACAGGCGCGTGATATGCTTCCACAGCTTTTAACATCACGTCGTTCAGTTCTGACGTACCAACCTTACGCTGCCGGTTCTCATAAACCTCCAGGGCAGCTTCGATGGCCTTGAATATGCGCATCTTCTCCGTGACGGAAATAAAAATGACCGGGAGGTCCGTGAAAGGCGCCAGTCGTTCCTTTAATTCCTTTTCATATTCCTTAGCCGTGTTGGTCTCCTTTTGCACCAGGTCCCACTTATTCACCAGGACAACAACGCCCTTTCCTTTCTTCACGGCCAGGCTGAAAATATTAAGGTCCTGCGCAGTAATGCCCTTGGATGCATCCAGCAGCAGCATACATACATCCGCTTCATCCATTGCCTTGATGGCCCGTATCACGGAATAGAACTCCAGGTCTTCATGCACCTTCGTCTTGCGCCGTATACCAGCCGTATCGATGAGAACGAAATCTTTTTGAAACAGATTATAGCGCGTATGGATCGTGTCCCGGGTAGTGCCGGCAATATCACTGACGATAGTCCGCTCCTGCCCGATCAATGCATTCAATAAAGATGACTTGCCCACATTCGGCTGTCCGATGATGGCAAATTTCGGCAGGTCCGTTGCTTCGACATCCGCCTCATCCGTGATCAGGGCCACGATCTCGTCCAGCAATTCACCGGTGCCGCTGCCCGACATGGAAGAAAGGAAAAAGATATTGTCAAATCCCAAACTATAAAATTCCGCTGCTTCCAGCAGCCGGTCGCTGTTATCTACTTTGTTTACGGCAAGGAACACGGGTTTGGTGCTCCGGCGGAGAACGTCCGCCATCGCCTCGTCCAGGTTTGTGATCCCCGTAGCCGCATCCACCATAAAAATAAGCGCATTCGCTTCTTCCAGGGCTATCATCACCTGCTTGCGGATCTCCGTTTCAAAGACATCCTCGCTATCCGGCACAAATCCTCCCGTATCGATGAGATTAAAGTTCCTTCCGGCCCAATCCGCCACGCCGTATTGCCGGTCGCGCGTTACGCCGCTCACATCGTCCACGATCGCCTTCCGCTGCTCCAGCAGCCGGTTGAAGAATGTGCTTTTCCCAACATTGGGCCGGCCAACAATGGCCACTGTAAATCCACTCATATTTGATCTTTTATTCCACCCGGGACTTAATACCCATACTCTTTCAGAAAAATATCGCTGTCCCTCCATTTCGGCCGCACCTTTACGAACAGCTCTAAAAAAACCTGCCGGTCGAGGAAAGCTTCAATATCCTTACGGGCCTCCGTACCCACCTTCCGGATCATTTTGCCCCCTTCCCCTAAAATAATCCCTTTCTGAGACTCCCTTTGTACAATAATGTCCGCCCTTATCTTAGTCAGGGTAGTTTTTTCCTTGAATTCCTGCACCAGCACCGTGGTCTGGTAAGGTATCTCATCCCCGTAACAGTAAAATATCTTTTCCCGGATCATCTCCCCTACAAAGAATTTGACAGGCAGGTCCGTCAGATCGTCTCCCTCGAAAAAAGGCTGCCCTTCAGGCAATCGTTGCAGGATCGCCTCCATCAGTGAAGCAAGATGCTGCTTTTTCAGGGCCGACACCGTCACCACCTGCTTGCAATAGGTCTTGGGCGAAAAGAATGCCACGCCTTCCGCGATTTTTGCGGCACTGACCTCATCCGTCTTATTCAGCACGACAATAGCCGGTGAACCCAGGCGAAGAGATTCGAAAAGCCGGTGGTTCTCCTCCCAGTCATCTTTTATATCCACCAGCAGGAGAGCAAGATCCGCATCCTCCAGGGAGCTCTTCACCACCTGCATCATTTTCTCGTGCAGCTTATACCGGGGTTCGATAATACCCGGCGTGTCGGAAAATATGATCTGGAAGTCCTTTTCCGTCAGAATACCCTTGATCCGGTGACGGGTAGTCTGCACCTTCGGTGAGACAATAGCCAGCTTTTCCCCCATCAATGCATTGAGAAGGGTGCTTTTTCCGGCATTCGGCCTGCCAAATATGCTTACAAATCCGACTTTCATGAATGTTTTAGGGTGGTCTATAAATAAAAAAGGCCTCAATTGAGGCCCTCTGTTGCGAAGGGTGGGATCGAACCACCGACCTTCGGGTTATGAGCCCGACGAGCTACCGCTGCTCTACTTCGCGATATATCTTTAATACTTTTAATCTTCTTTACAATCGCCCTCTTCCCCAGTTCTCTACTTCGCGATGTGGGCAGCAAAAGTACTACCATTTACTTTCCCTACCAAATAAATATGCTCTTATCTCCCAAATTCATTGACGCTCAACCACTAGCAAATCCGCATCCAATAGTACCCCCTAACAATAATATCAGCTTTTCTTCGACACACTGCTGGCGCCACTGGAATGCATTTCCCGGATCACCGCCGGTCCCTTGTAGTAAATACCGCTGGCCCCTGAAGCATGGACATTCAATTCCTTATTGACCGTGATGCGGATATCGGAAGCCCCCGATGCATGAGCAGTGCAGGTTTCCGTCACCAGGTCAAATCCTTTCAGATCGCTGGCGCCGCTGGAGCTCACATTCGTAGCGCCCGTTACCGTGCCCGTGATATGCGCATCCGAAGCGCCGCTGAGATCGAGCTTTAAGGCGCCTACATTGATAGCTCCCTTGAAATCACTGGCGCCGGCCAGATCAATATCCAGGCTGCTGGCAGCGATCACTCCATCGACATACATATTGCTGGCGCCGGATGCATGTAGCTTATCCAGTGAAGTAAAGCCTACATAAGCTCTCATTTTCTTCCCGCCAATTCTCCAGCTGAAACCTTTCCGGTCCAGCCAGATCTTCAATACCCCATCCTGGACCTCCGTCCGTATACGGTCCCGCCACCTGATCTCATCGGCACTGACCGCCACCGTCTGCTGGCTGCCCTGACTGAGATAGACATCGATGCCATCGGAAACACTCACCCCATGAAATGCCGCGGCGGGCCTCAACTCCACATTGGGATCATTGACCACCGTCGGCTGCTGAGCCATCGCCGGGACCAACCCCAGACCGAACATGGCTATTATAATTAAACGCTTCATATCAGATATTTAAGCCCTCTTCACACTCCCGCCGCTGCTGGTATGCACCTCCTTGATAACGCCCGCTCCCTGGTAACGGATCCTTCCACCACTATGCGCGGATACCTCCATCTCTTTTTCAACGGATATATCGATGCTCCCGCCGCTGTTGGCATTGACATCACAGTCCCCTGCCACCAGGTCAAAACCACGCAGATGGCTGCCGCTGGTAGCAGACGCTTTCAGATGCGCTGCAGTCCCTGCAATGGAGCTCTGGGCGCCGCTGTTCTGCTCGACCTTCAGGTCCGTTGCTTCCACTCTTCCCTGGAACTTCGCCCCGCTGGTAAATGACATTGTAAATGTACCGGTTTTCAAGGTCCCATCCACTTCCACCTTGGCGCCGGAGTTTGCCTCCAATCCGTCCAAAGCAGTACAGGATACATACACCTGCAGTTCCTTTCCATGAAGATCCAGCCATTTCCATTTCTGCGTATCGTAATAGATATCTAATACCCCATTCTTCACCTCCGTCACGATCCGGTCCCGGTATTCCTCATTGGCTGCGCTCACTGCGACGGCTTTCTCCGTGCCCTGCGTCAAAAAAAGACGAATGCCGGTGGATACATGGATGGCATGAAAATCATCCACCTTCCGCAGCGTCGCATTCGGGTCCTTGATGATGGTCTTCTGAGCAATAGCTGACGACATGGCAAAGTACGCCGTCAACAAAAGGAGCATCTTTTGCATGATAGATTGGTTTTAAAGCTATGGATGATGGTTAATTACCCCTTGTGACTGATGCTGCTGCTGCCGCTGGATTGCTGTGCCCGTATAACAGCCGCACCTTTATAGTTTACATCACTCCCACCGCTGGCAACCACATGCAATCCCTTGTTCGCCGTGAGCTGCACATCGCTGCCGCCGCTGGCCTGAATATCACCTTCTTCCGCCAGCAGGTCATACCCATGAAAATCGCTGCCGCCGCTGGCAACCAACGCCAAATGAGCGGCACTCCCGCTGATATAGGTGTCAGATCCACCGCTTTGCGTAATAGCCAGGCTCCCTATAATGAACTTTCCCTTCAGATCACTGCCGCCTGAGATCGTCAGGTTCAGCTTATCACCCTTGAGAACATCCTTGATATAAATATCGCTGCCGCCCGAAGCTTCCAATGCGTCCAGCACTTTACAGGATACATATGCCTTTAATTTCCGGTCCCTGTGGCCCCCCCAGTTATGGCTGTCCATATAGATCTTCAGCACCCCATTCACAACCTCCGTCACGATCTTATCCCTGTCCGAAATTTCTGCAGCGCTGACAGCCACCGCTTCATCACCCTGGCTGAAATAAAGGTCGATCCCGCCTGAGATGCGAATGGCGTGGAATCCCGCGACATTCCGCTTTTCCGCATTCTTATCACTGATGACATCATTCTGTGCAAAAGCAAGCAGGCTCATCATCGTAAGAGCCGCCAGAAGGAAAGTATTCTTCATAATTAGCAATTTTTTCTTAAAGACAGCAGCATGTGGTAAATGTTGCATCCTGTGAAGTGGGACGGCTGGAGCCTTCTAAAAGTTACAAACCCATCCTCGAAATTTACCAGTATCTTTGTATCCGTTTTTCAGATTCCTCGGGGTGCTGTTCCGCCAAAGGCGGAGTGGCTGAGAAGATACCCGTAGAACCTGGTCAGGGTAATGCCTGCGCAGGGAAGGTAACCACACAACTCACTTTTCTCCTTCGTGCATTCCCCTCTTTTGACTTATTATCAATTAATTACGAATGAGAAAGATCTATTCAACCCTTTTCTGCCTCTTTTGCATTTCCATCCTCGCCAGCCGTGCCCAGAACGCTGCCGCCCCCTTCCATGTCAACGGACAGGTGATCGATTCCCTCAGCGGCGCCCCCCTGGCCGGAGCCACCATTGAGTTCGGCGCTTTTACCAATACGATCTCAACAGGAGAAGGGCAATTCGATTTCCGCCTTACCCGCCCGGGGACATATACCCTGAAAGTCACCAACATAGGCTACCTCCCCTATGAGACGGCCCTCACCGTTCCCGGCGCCGCCCCTATCAAAATAGCCCTCACCAGGATCAACCTTTTTATGCAGCCTGTGGAAGTCCGGGCCCTTCGTGCAGGGGAAAAGGCCCCCTTTACCAAGACCAACATTACCAAAAGACAGATCGAGGCCACTAACCTGGGACAGGACCTTCCCTTCCTGCTCAATCAAACCCCTTCCGTCACCATTAACTCAGACGCAGGCAACGGCGTAGGCTATACAGGTCTTCGCATACGAGGGACCGACGCCACCCGCATCAACATGACCCTTAACGGTATCCCCTATAATGATGCAGAATCCCAGGCCATCTTTTTTGTCGACCTTCCCGACTTCGCATCCTCTGTCAACAGCATCCAGATCCAAAGAGGCGTTGGCACCTCTTCCAACGGGGCCGGCGCTTTTGGCGCCACCATCAACTTTTCCACGAACGAGTTCAATGAAAAGCCCTACGCCGAGTCCAACAACAGCTATGGCTCATTCAATACCTGGAAAAATACCGTGAAAGCCGGTTCCGGACTCATCGATGGACATTTTACCCTCGATGCCCGCCTCTCCAGGCTCAGCAGCAACGGCTATATCGACAGGGCTTCCAGCGACCTGCATTCATTTTATCTCTCCGCTGCCTGGCTGGACCACAACTCCTCCATCCGGCTGAATGTCCTCTCCGGCAAGGAAAAGACCTACCAGGCCTGGAATGGCATCCCCGAAGCAAAACTTTTCGGGGACAAGGCCACATTGGACCAGCATTACAACAATAACCTGGGATACCTGTACTTCACACAGGCCGACTCCCTCAACCTTTACAACTCCAACAGGCGCACCTACAATTATTTCAAGTATAACAACCAGACGGATAACTACCAGCAGGATCATTACCAGCTGTTCTTTAACCACCAGCTCGATGAAAGGCTCTCGTTCAATGTAGCCGGTTTTCTCACCAGGGGCCGCGGCTATTATGAAGAGTATCAGCAGCAGGCTTCCTACGGCGATTATGGCCTGACCGATCCCGTTATAGGATCGGATACCATTCGCAGCACCGACCTGGTGCGGCAGCAATGGCTGGACAATTATTTCTACGGCGGTATCTTCTCCCTTCAATATAAGGACGGTCCCAGGCAGCTGGCGCTGGGAGGAGGATGGGATAAATATGACGGCAAGCATTATGGCAATGTCATCTGGGCGCAAAACGGCGGCATCGGTAAGGATTACCAATACTACAACCTTCCTGCGCACAAAACAGACTTTAATCTTTACGGCAAATGGCAGCAGCAATTGACAGCACATCTCTCCTTCTTCGCCGACATGCAATACCGTCGCGTAAACTATGACCTGGAAGGTTTTAAGAACAATCCTACCCTGTTCATCAACAAGCACTACGACTTTTTCAATCCCAAAGCCGGCCTTACCTGGGCAGGACATGAATGGCAGACCTATCTTTCCTGGTCCCGCGCAAGCCATGAACCCAACCGGGATGATTTCGAAGCTGGCCAGGGCCAGCAGCCCCGTCCCGAAACGCTCAATGACTTTGAGCTGGGATATGAGAAAAAGACCAGCCGTTATTCCTATGGAGCTACGGCCTATTACATGCTCTACAAAGATCAACTGGTCCTCACAGGGCAGATCAACGACGTAGGCGCCTACACCCGCACCAATATCGGGGACAGCTATCGCCTGGGCCTGGAATTACAAGGCAGCGCCCGTATAAGCAATTTTATGACGGCCACAGCCAATCTGACCCTCAGCCGTAATAAGATCAACAACTACACGGAATATGTAGACGACTATGACAATGGCGGTCAAAAGAGCTATTTCTACAAACATCCGGATATCGCCTTTTCTCCCGCCATCGTAGGGGCTGCCTCACTGGACTTTTTTCCCCTTCCCAATTACACCATCAGCCTGCCCGCCAAATACGTGAGCAGGCAATATTTGGATAATTCACAGAAAGATGAGCGAAGCCTGCGCAGCTACTATGTGCAGGACCTCCGCATGATGTACACGCTGAAGCCCCGGCCCTTCAAGGCAATAGACCTCATCTTCCAGCTGAACAATGTATTCAATAAGAAATATGAACCCAACGGCTATACCTATAGTTCCTACTTCGGGGGCAGCCTGACCACGGAAAATTTCTATTTCCCCATGGCCGGTACGAATTTTATGTTTGCAGTGAATATAAAATTGTAAATTGTTTGGTACATCATCAGACAATATTTCAGACAATCTCTGCATATGAGAATTCTTTCCGCCGTCATTTTCGGCCTGGCCTTTTCGGGCCATAGCCTGCCCGTTCTTTCAGGACAAGCTGCCGACACCGTCGTCCCCACAGCGTCCAAACGCCCTTTAAGACCAGCGGACCTCTATCGTCTTCCCGCTGTCAGCGACCCGCAGCTGTCTCCTGACGGCAAATGGGTGGCCTATACCATGACAACGATCGATTCCATTAAAGACAAACGCACTTCGGCCATATGGATGATAAGCACAGACGGCAGTCAGGACCTTCGGATGACCAATAGCCCCGAAGGAGAATCCAGGCCACGCTGGAGCCCTGACGCCAAATACCTTTCCTTCCTTTCTTCACGCCAGGAGTCCAAGGGCAGCCAGGTATGGCTGATGGATCGCAGGGGTGGAGAAGGCCGGCGCCTGACAGAGATCAAAGGCGGCGTGAACGACTACGCCTGGAGTCCCGATGGACAGCAGCTCCTCCTCACCCTCACCGACCAGGAACCGGAAGACACGGGTAAAGTAAAGACCACCAAACCTTATGTGATCGATAGATATAAATACAAAGAGGACGTGGAAGGCTATCAGTTCAAAAAGCTCTACACCCATCTCTACCTCTTTTCCATAAGCACAAAAAAAATAGACACCCTCACCAGGGGCGCCTACGATGATGGCGCAGCCGTCTGGAGTCCTGACGGCGCCGCTATCGCCTTCGTAAGCAATCGTACAGCAGATCCTGATAAGAACGAGAACTCGGACCTGTACACCATCGCCGCCCGGCCAGGCAGCACCCCCCGCCAGCTCACCACCTGGAAAGGCGCCGATAACAGCCCCCGATGGAGCCCCGACGGACAATATATCGCTTACTCCCGTTCCACGTCCGATGCCGATTATATCATGTATGACCAGCCTATCCTGGCCCTTATTTCCAAAGATGGCGGCGAACCCAAATTACTTACCGCGGCCCTGGATCGCCCTGTCAGAAGCCCCCGCTGGTCAAAGGACGGCAAAAATATCATCGCCCAGGTGACCGACGACCGCCAGCAATACCTGGCCACATTTTCTCCCGCCGATGGAAAAATGACAAAGCTGGCAGATGGCCCCCGCAGCTTCGGCCCCGCAGAAGCCATCTCCGATGACAGCTGGCTCACCACGTTGAGCGAACCGCAATTACCCACCGAGCTCTTTGTCCTGGAAAAAGGAAAGCCCCGCCGCCTCACCCATCACATGGACGAGTTTCTGACACCTCTCTCCCTGGCAGCTGTGGAAGGATTCAATTCCAGGAGCAGTGACGGGACACAGGTATCCGGCCTCCTTTTCCGTCCGGCAACAGCCGCTCCCGGGCAAAAGCTTCCCCTGATCCTTTTTATCCATGGCGGCCCGGTGGGCCAGGACGATTACGGCTTTGACCTCACCCGCCAGATGCTGGCTGCCGGCGGCTATGCCGTCGCAGCTGTCAATTACAGAGGCAGCAATGGCCGGGGCCTGGACTTTTGTAAGATCATCTCTGCGGACTGGGGAAATAAAGAGGTCATAGACCTGCATGGCGCAGTGGACTACCTTGTAAAACAGGGGATTGCCGATCCCGAAAAGCTGGCAGTAGGAGGATGGAGCTATGGCGGTATCCTCACGGATTATCTCATCGCGGCCGACACCCGGTTCAAAGCCGCCACCAGCGGGGCCGGTACAGGATTTACCCTCTCCCTCTACGGAGTGGATCAATACGTCAACCAATATAATAATGAGATAGGGGCGCCCTGGAAAAGCATCGATAAGTATCTTAAAATATCCTATCCCTTATTGAAGGCCGATAAGATCAGGACGCCAACGCTCTTTCTCAGTGGTGAAAAGGATTTTAATGTGCCCACGGCGGGAAGTGAACAGATGTACCAGGCCCTGCGTACGCTAGGCATCACGACAGAACTGATCATCTACCCGGGGCAATTTCATGGTATCACCATGCCTTCCTATCAAAAGGACAGGCTGGAACGATACATGGCCTGGTATGGGAAATATTTGAAGTAACACCCGTCCGTTGTTACGGCCCGGCTATTTGACGATCCGGTCCTGCCAGGCCAGCATTCCGCCTGTAAGGTTCTTTACATTGGAGAACCCGACGGTCTCAAGTATGAGGCTCGCCTGCCCGCTGCGGTTACCGCTGCGACAGTAGACGATCACTTCTTCGTCCTTCCAGTCTTCGATATCATCCGTCTGCATGGTCTGGATCTTGCCCAGGGGCAGCAATACGCCCCCGATATTGAACTCCGCACGTTCCGACGGCTCACGAACATCCAGCAAATGGAGGGTTTCTCCGGCATCCAGTCTGGATTTTAATTCCTCTACAGTGATAACTTGCATACCTGCATCTGTTTTAAGATCGCGAATATATTGAATATTGTAATAGCATTTCGCCCTCCTTGCAGCCTGAAGCTCACAGCTCGCAGCTTGTAGCTTGCAGCTTACAGGTTAATAGGCCCCCGTCGCGGTAGAATCTACCTTTCTCACCGGCCTTTGAGAACCCAGCCAGATATTGATCACCTGTCCCGGATAGATACGGTTGGCGTGGCCGCCCTCGCCAAACTGTTGTGGTTCCTGCTTATAGATAAAAGCCTCCGCAGAGTCCCGTACATCATTGTCCGGGACGACAGCTCCGAATGTAAGGCTCATGGAATCCAATCGGTTCTTTGCTTGCTGATATGTCATGCCGAACAGGTCAGGGACAACAAAACCAATGCCTCCGATGCCACTGCCCAATACCAGGGTGATAGCGCTCCCCTGGTGGATCTGCGCACCCGGCTTGATGGATTCACCTTTATATATTTGTTCAAGGACAGAATTCTTCGCAAAGCTCGGCTTGAAGACAGTATCCTCCAATCGCAGGCCGTATTGACGCAGGATCATATCCGCATTACGAAAGCTCATGCTTACCAGGTTCGGCATCTGGATAAAAGGGGCTTCGCTCCGGTTGATCGTAAGATACACCGTACGGTTCACCTTCACCAGGTTGTCAGCCTCGGGGAATTGCTTCACCACCCGCAGCGGCGGCATCGTGTCATAATAGACGGAATCCTGGATCTGCACATTAAACCCTGATGATTCAAGGCTTTTCTTCGCATCCGCAAAGGTCAGTCCCGTGACCGAGGGGATCTTCATCGTTTTGCCATGCTGGGTCAGCAGGGCCAGCGATCCGAGGAACAGCAGCAACAGCAATAATAATAGGACGATACCCGCTACTATGTTTACCCAAAGAGGCCTGGAGGTGAGAGATTTGAACACGCCTTATAGTTTATTTAAAATAATACAATTTTGTCCGTTGCCGCTATTCATGTTTGCCCGCCAGTGCTTCTTCGATAAGGGCGGAATAGAATTCTTTCAACGTCCAGCCGAAAGCCCTCAATTGCTGAGGAACGATGCTCGCTTCGCTTTGTCCCGGCACCGTATTCACCTCCAGCATGAAAGGCTCGCCCTTCGCTTCGTTGTAAATAAAATCTATCCGGATGACCCCGCTGCAATTGAAGATCTGGTAGATCTTCTTTGCCGCAGCCCGGACCTTTTCCGCAACAGCCTCATCCACCTGGGCAGGAGTCGTCTCCTCATTCAGCCCCGCAGTATATTTGGCCTCAAAATCAAAAAATTCCTTCTTGCTCTTCACTTCGGTGATCGGCAGGATGATGATCTCACCCTTGCTGCGGAACACACCCACCGTGAATTCACGACCGGTGATAAATTCTTCTATCAACACCTGGTCATCTTCCTTAAATGCCTTTTCAATAGCCGCTCCCAGCTCCTCTGAAGCCGAGTTGACCTTGGACATCCCGATGCTGGATCCTCCATTGGCAGGCTTGACAAATACAGGGAACTGCAAATGCCGTGCTACCTCTTCAGGATTGGCAAACCGGCCCTTCACCAGGTGTACAGACTTTGCCACGTTGATCCCGCTGAAAGCAGCGACCCCTACTGTAAATCGTTTGTTAAAAGTAATGGCCGAAGTAGCCGCATCACAGCTGGTATAAGGAAGGTTCAGCAGATCGAAATATCCTTGCAGCTTCCCATCTTCCCCCGGCGTGCCATGAATGCCGATCAGCACCGCGTCAAACAGTATCTTTTTACCATCCAGGGTCAGGGAAAAATCATTTTTGTCCACGGATAGCCTGGAACCGTCTTTTTTCACGTAAAACCAGCCCTCTTTGGTGATGTCAATCTTATAGACGTTATACCGGTCTTTATCTATATTATTCTCAATGGTGATAGCGCTTTTATAGGATATGACAGACTCGCCGGAATACCCACCGGTGACAAAAGCTATTGTAGGCTTCATGAATGGAGATAAATTTTCAGCAAATAAACGAAAAAAACCACCTAATTAGTACCTATACTACCTGAAGACACTTAATCAATCCTGGGGAGTACCGAGGGTAACCGAGCCTAGGCGAAGGTTACGAACGAGTCCTCAACAGTGTTGAGGACGAAGGTCTGCCCTTCGGTCGCGACGCATATGTCTATTTTTTTGCGCCGACGACACTTTTAACGCAAGGAGGAGGAGGCGCAAAAAAATAGGGTGAAAGTTAATCCCTCTCACCCTTTGATGACGGGAAATATCACCCGCCTATTTTCATGTAGCCAGGCTACATTCGTAAGACTCTTTTAAAACTACTGTTAAGGTACTAATCTTGAACGTTCAAATCCAAATTAAACCTCATGTATTTATCCACACGGGGACTTTTTACAGGTGCAGCTTCTCTTTCTTCGCCAGCAGCTCCTCCACCGTCTCCTTGTACATCTCATCCGGCACACAGCAATCCACCGGGCAGACGGCCGCACATTGAGGCTCCTCATGAAAACCCTGACACTCTGTACATTTATTGGGAACGATATAATAGGTATCCACGCTGATAGGCGCATTCCGCAGGCTGGAGTCTATTACATTTCCGTCCAGCAGGGTAAACGCGCCTTTAACGCTGGTGCCGTCCGTGATCGCCCATTCCACACCACCCTCGTAGATCGCATTATTCGGACATTCCGGCTCACAGGCCCCGCAATTGATACATTCTTCTGTTATTTTAATAGCCATATTTTGAAAATTAGGGGATGATTAAGGTTAATTTTGCTGTTCGAAGACAAATATACTATACAGGCAAATATACTATACAAAGCGTATCTATGAACTTGGAACAACGGATCGATTTATTGACAAAGCTAGGTAATTATTGCATATCCGAAGAACCCGCATGGGTATCCGCCCAACAACGCGCCCACGCTGAGAATGGCTGGTTTACCCCTGAATTCATTCAGCTGGCCATCAGGCAGATAGCAAATGAATTCCTCCAAAAGGACAAGCTGACGGCATGGGCCCGCCAGTATGATCTTCCAGCGGAAAATCCCTCCCCCAGGACCATCGGCCTTACCATGGCCGGCAATATCCCCCTGGTAGGATTTCATGACTTTCTCAGCATCTTCATGACAGGTCACCGGCAGCTGATCAAACCCTCCTCCCGGGACAACGTCCTTTTCAGGCACCTTCTTCAGCAGCTGGAAACCTACGACCCCGAAGTCACTTCCCTGGTCAGCTTTGCCGAGCGGCTCAACGGCTGCTACGCCTATATCGCCACCGGCAGCAACAACTCAGCCCGCTATTTTGACTATTATTTCGCCAAATACCCCCATATCATCCGTCGCAATCGCACCTCCGTGGCCGTCCTCACCGGGCTGGAAACCTACCAGGAGCTGGATAAACTGGCCGACGACGTGTACCAGTATTTCGGCCTGGGATGCCGCAATATCACCAAGCTGTACGTACCTGAAAAATACGATTTTCTATCCCTGCTGGAAGCTTTTCGCAAGTATAACTACGTCGCCGATCTTGCCAAATACAAGAATAATTACGACTATCAGCTCGCCATCCTTCTGCTGAATAAGAAATATTACATGACGAATGAGTCCATCCTCCTGGTGGAAGCTCCCTCCCCCTTCAGCGCCATCAGCGTATTGCACTATGAGTACTACGCGCCTGGCGGGGATCCCATCCCTGCCCTCCTCTCCAACCCGGATATCCAGTGCGTGGCTGGCGGGGACCAGACCCAATTTGGTATGGCTCAGCGCCCTGGTCTGACCGACTACGCCGACGGAGTGGATACCATGCGTTTCCTCACCGGGCTCTAATGGCCCCCCTGGCGCGCAGCTCACAGCTCGTAGCTCATAGCTTGCCTATGGCCTGCCGTTCTTTCCGGGCAAACTGCACAGATGACAGCCAGACTGCTAATTTTTCGCGGGCAGAGAAATCCTTTCATACCCGGCATTTCTTTCGTAAATTTATAGGACTACGCTTCGTTCCTCACTGAAACTGAGCTTATAACGACAGAACAGCCCAGGTGATCTACGAAGACCTTAGTAAATTTTTTGTTAAACCGGGCCGTTGGTAAGACCATAATTAAAACCTTGGCGTTATTTTGCTGTCTTACTATACAATAGAGAAAACGAATGTCTCAAACGAAAAAAAATTTAAGATAATTATGAAAGCAAAACAAGTAGTAGCTGTTATTCTGATCAGTGCTTCGACTGCCGTTGCTACCATGTGGGGCTATAATCATGTCGCAGGTGGCAAAACAACCTATTATTATTCCCAGGACTCCGGGAAAGTTCCCGCTAATTACGCCAAGTTCTTCGATGGCGATACAGGCTCGAGACCCGGGGACTTTACTGACGCAGCCAGCGCCGCCATCCCGGCCACGGTGCATATCAAGACAAAGACTGTCCGCACGGTGAGCAATAACCTCCCTAAACGCAATCCTTTTTCCGACCTCTTTGGCATCGACCCCGATGACTTCTTTGGAAATGGCAATGGTATGCGTTCCCTGCCGGAAATGGCTTCAGGTTCCGGCGTCATCATCAGCAACGATGGCTATATCGTCACCAACAACCACGTAGTGGATGGGGCCGATGAAGTGACAGTTACGCTCAGCAATAGAAAATCATTCAAGGCAAAAGTAATTGGCGCCGACCCCAGCAGCGATCTGGCTGTTGTGAAGGTAGATGCCCAGGGCTTACCCTTCCTGCTCTACGGTAATTCCGATGAGGTAAAGGTCGGGCAGTGGGTGCTGGCAGTAGGTTATCCGCTCACGCTGGAAACGACGGTCACGGCCGGTATCGTCAGCGCAAAGGGCCGTACCCTGGACATCAACAAACGCCAAAGCCAAACCCCCGTTGAATCCTTTATCCAGACAGATGCTGCCGTTAACCCCGGCAACAGCGGAGGCCCCCTCATCAATACCCAGGGACAGCTGATCGGTATCAACTCGGCCATCGCATCCCCCACGGGTTCCTATGCAGGCTACTCCTTCACGATCCCTGTCAACATCGTGAAAAAGATCGTCAGCGATATCATGAAGTTCGGTACCCCGCAGCGGGCATTCCTGGGCATCCAATACCCAAGGGACAACATGAGCGAAGACCAGAAAAGGGAACAGGGTATCAAGGACGGTGAAGGCGTATATGTAATGGATGTTACTCCCGATGGAGCTGCCTTCCGTGCAGGCCTCAAAAAAGGCGATCTCATCACGAAGCTGAATGGTAACCAGGTCGCCACCGGTGCGGAAATGGTGGGACTCATCGCTACCTATAGCCCTGGTGAAAAGATCCAGCTCACCTATAAGAGAGAGGGCAAGGAGGTTACGGTTCCCGTAGTATTGCGCAACAACTCAGGCACCACTTCCGTCGTCAAGACTTCCGTGCTGGATAAGCTGGGCGCTACGCTGGAAACCCTTTCCAAAAAGGCCGCCACTAACCTGGACGTAAAAGGTGGTGTTGTAGTGAAATCCATCACCGAAAATGGACTGATGGATAAATCCAGGATCCAGGAAGGGTTCATCATCCTGAAAGCCAATGGACAGGAAGTAAAGAATGTGGAAGAGCTCCAGGCCATACTGCAAAAAGCATCCGGCACTGTTAAGCTGGAAGGCATATTTGAAGGCTATGAAGGAGTATACACTTATCCGTTACGGATCAACAGCGGAGAATAATCCTGCAAAACATAACATACAAAAGGGTTGGCCGGCAGGTCAGCCCTTTCTTTTTCCAGCCATTTCATCAGCTCGTTCCCCAGCCCGTCCGGAGAGATAGCCGTGCTGGTCAGCCTGGCCTTACCTTTACTTTTCAAATACGCTGTACCCCCACGGCTCCAACACTACCTGCCCTGTTGCTGCTATGTCAACCTCAATGCCCGTAAACAGCTCCCTGAAAACGCCCGTCACCTGCCAATCGGCGGTAGGCACGGTCAGCGGTTCACCCGAAATATTCAAAAGCACCACCACTTCATGACCGTCCACGCTGCGCACAAAACCAAAGCAGCGCCAGCTCTCGCCGGTGGATATGCGACGGGGCATTACATTTCCTCTTAAGGCCGGGTTTCGCTTCCTGCATTCCAGCAGCGCCTTGTAAAAAGCATGCAGCTCATACTGACCCGTCCAGGCAATGGGATCCTTTTCAAAAAATTGCAGCCGCTTGTAGTTCGGCATTTCCTGGCCGCTGTAGATCATAGGCATGCCGCTCCAGGTAGCGCACAATACGGCAAAAGCCCTGGCCGCATTACCCATTCTTTCATATTCACTGCCGCTATGGGAATTTTCATCGTGGTTGGAAGTAAAATAAACGCGTACAGCATCGGGTGGGAACATGGAGTTGTAATACATCAGTACCTCATCCAGCCCGTCCAGGCCCGACTCCTTTCTCCATACAGCCTCCATCTTATGAAGGAACTTCCAGGTGTACGTGGCGTCGAAGACCTCATGGTAAGCTATCTCTTCGCATTCGGCCAACCAGAAAAGGTCTTTCTTCATCTTGTCCAGCTCCGTCCTGGCCGCCCGCCAGAAATCCAGCGGCACCAGCATCGCCATATCGCAGCGAAACCCATCGAGATCGCACTCCCGGAGCCAGAACGACATGGCATCGATCATGTCCCGCCATAGGTCCTTATTGTCATAGTTCAGGTCGATCACATCTTCCCAACCATGCGCCTCGTAAAATTGACCGTCCTGGTTCTTACGGTAGTACTCCGGGTGCTCCCTGGTCCACTTGTGGTCCCAGCCGGTGTGATTGGCCACCCAGTCGATGATGACCCGCATACCCAGTTCATGAGCGGCCTTTACCAGGCTTTTAAAATCGTCCAAAACACCATACTCCGGACTCACTGACACGTAGTCGCTGCAGGCATAGTAGCTGCCCAGACTTCCTTTACGCTTTTCCAGGCTAATGGGCGTGATGGGCATAAACCATAGGATGTCGATACCCATGTCTTTCAGCCGGGGGAGCTCCCGGGAAAAAGCGCTAAAAGAGCCCTCGGGCGTATATTGTCGCAGGTTAACTTCATAAATATTGGAGCCGTAGGTCCATCCGGCACGTTGAAAAGGGACAGTCATGTTGCTTCGATCTTTTGCTTCGGGCGGGAAGTTAATATATATTCTCTTTCGCAACACACAAGTTTGTACCTTTGCCCGGAACGAACCTTCGGTTCGTTGTCCGAAGGACAGACATAAGAGTTTTCCGGACATTTATTGGCAATGAAAACCTTCAACGTTCCCATCATCTACCGTAGCCCGCTGATCAGCGCCATAAAACAGCGGCGTAAACAGCAGGATAAAATGAAGAAAGATTTTGCACCCACCCTGCTGGAACTGGGCAATTTACATATATACCTGGCCCGGCATTTCGGCTTTTGCTACGGGGTCGAGAATGCCATCGAGATCTCTTTCCGGACCATTGAGGAGAATCCCGGCCGCCGCATCTTCCTGCTCAGCGAAATGATCCATAATCCACAGGTAAATGCAGACCTTCAATCCCGCGGCGTACGCTTCCTGCAGGACACCTACGGACAACAGCTTATTCCATTCGGGGAGCTGAATGCAGATGATATCGTCATTATCCCCGCCTTCGGAACTACCCTGGAGATCGCAGACAAGCTGCATTCCATCGGGATCCATACAGAACAATACAATACTACCTGTCCCTTCGTGGAGAAAGTCTGGAACAGGTCATCGCAAATAGCGAAAAAAGATTATACGATCATCGTCCATGGCAAACCGGGACATGAAGAGACGAGAGCCACATTCTCTCACGCCGCAGCCGATACCCCTACTGTCGTAGTGAAAGACATGCAGCAAACAAAGGTCCTGGCGGAATATATCAAAGGCGCACTCCCCCCCGAAGGGTTCTACAGCGCTTTCAAAGGACAATACAGCGAAGGATTTGACGTGGAGAAGGACCTCCGCCGCATCGGAGTGGTCAACCAGACCACGATGCTGGCCAGCGATACCCAGGCCATTGCAGATTTTCTGAAAGCAACGATGATCGAAACCCATAAGCTGGACGATACCACCGTCGGGGAACACTTCGCAGATACGCGTGATACCCTCTGCTATGCCACCCTGGACAACCAGTCCGCCGTTGTAGGACTATTAGATACCCCTGCCGATCTCGCCATCGTCGTGGGCGGCTACAACTCCTCCAATACATCCCATCTGGTAGAGCTATGTGAAGCGAAATTGCCCACGTATTTCATCAGCTCGGAAGAAAAGATACTTTCCTCTGCGGAGATCCTGCACTATGATTTTCATAATAAGGAGGAAATAACAACGAAAGACTGGCTGCCAAAGCATAAGCCCGCACGCATCCTTGTCAGCAGCGGAGCCTCCTGCCCTGACGCGCTTGTAGAATCCGTCATCAGCAAACTGGCCGAATACTACAACGCCATGGACAAACTTGAAGCCCTTACACCATCTTAAAACCTTCCAGGAATTTGGTATTGAAGTCGCCGCTGCGGAAACGCTCGTCCTTCATCAGCTGCAGATGGAAGGGGATCGTCGTTTTGATACCCTCGATCACATACTCGCTCAGTGCGCGATGCATGGTATTGATCGCTTCCTCCCGGGTACGGGCTACTGCAATGATCTTCGCGATCAGGCTGTCGTAGTAGGGAGGAATGGTATACCCCGCATAAGCATGCGAATCCACCCGTATCCCATGCCCGCCGGGCTGGTGCAATACGGCGATCCGGCCCGGAGAAGGCCTGAAATCATTATAAGGATCCTCGGCATTGATACGGCATTCGATGGCGTGTCCCTGCGGTTCGTAATTGAGACCGCTGATAGGATCGCCCGCCGCTATTTTGATCTGTTCTTTGATCAGGTCGAAATTCACCACCTCTTCCGTCACGCAATGCTCCACCTGGATACGCGTGTTCATCTCCATGAAATAGAAGTTGCGATGTTTGTCCACGAGGAACTCGATGGTGCCCACGCTCTCGTAATTGATGGCGGAAGCCGCCTTGATAGCAGCATCACCCATGCGCTTACGCAATTCCGGGGTCATAAAAGGCGAAGGAGATTCCTCCACCAGCTTCTGGTGACGCCGTTGGATAGAACAGTCCCTTTCGCTGAGGTGACAGACCTTCCCATATTGGTCACCTGCCACCTGTATCTCGATATGACGGGGTTCTTCCACGAATTTCTCCATGTAGATACCGTCGTTCTTGAACGAGGCGCCGGCCTCCGCCTTGGCAGTACTATACGCCCGCTCCATCTCTTCCTCTGTCCAAACGACACGCATACCTTTACCACCGCCCCCGGCTGTAGCCTTGAGGATGATAGGATACCCCACTTCCTTGGCCAGCCCTTTCGCCTGGTCCAGGCTTTCCAGCAAGCCTTCGCCACCAGGCACCACCGGTACACCGGCCTTGATCATGGTCTCCTTGGCCGTGATCTTATCCCCCATGGAATTGATCATAGCCGGAGTGGGGCCAATAAATTTAATGCCGTGCTCGCCGCAGATCTCCGCAAAACGTGCATTCTCAGCCAGAAAACCATATCCCGGATGGATCGCATCGGCATTGGTGATCTCGGCAGCAGCCATAATATGAGGGATATTCAGGTAAGAATCAAAGCTGGCCGGCTTGCCTATACATACAGCTTCATCGGCAAACCTGACATGCAGGCTGTCCTTATCTGCAGTAGAGTAGACCGCAACGGTCTTAATACCCATCTCACGACAGGTACGGATGACCCGGAGGGCGATCTCTCCTCTGTTGGCAATCAGTATCTTTTTAAACATTCTGACTATTTTGTGGTAACTAAGCAGGTTCTACCAGGAACAAAGGTTGGTCATATTCCACTGGCGAGGCATCCTCAACAAGCACTTTTACGATCCTGCCTTTTACTTCGCTTTCTATCTCATTGAAGAGCTTCATGGCCTCGATGATGCAAACTACTTTTCCCGGCTCGATCTCGTCACCCACATTTACAAAGGAAGGCTTGTCCGGGGAAGGACTACGATAGAAAGTTCCGATCATCGGGCTTTTTATAGTGACGGTATTACCGGCGGGCGCTTCAGTGGCTTTGGCAGGTTTTTCAGATGCAGAGACCGCCGCAGACTGCTGGGCCGCAGGGGCCGAAGTAGCCGCCATGGTAGCTACAGGCTGAGCCTGTATGGGGGCCGCGATCAGTTGTTGAACGGGTTCTTCTTTTTGCTTGATCGTCAATTTAAATCCTTTCTCCTCTATGCTGACTTCTCCGATATTTGACTTATTGATCATCTTGATCAATTCCTGAATCTGTTTAAAATCCATATGGATGAATTTACAGTGTTTGGGCGGCAAATTAGGGATTAAAGCTAAAAATACCCAAAAACACCGGTGAAATTTCAAAATTCAACGGTCTGACAATCAGTACTATTTCACCCTTTCCACATACTCACCCGTCTTGGTGTTGATCCGGATCAGCTCGCCTTCATTCACAAACAAAGGCACATTCACAGTGGCGCCCGTCTCTATAGTAGCGGGCTTCAGCGTACGGGTAGCCGTATCCCCTTTCATACCCGGCTCGGAATAAGTCACTAAAACAACGATCTTATCAGGTAATTCAACGCTCATGGGTTGTTCCGTCTCGGTATTGATCAATACGGAGACTTCCTGAGCTTCTTTTAAGAATTGGGGAGCATCGATCAGGTGTTCTTGCAGGGCAATCTGCTCGAACGTTTCATTATCCATGAAGTTATAACCGGTGTCATCCTTGTACAGGTACTGGAAAGCCTTTCTTTCCACGCGCACGGGGTAAATGGTATCGCCGCTGTTCCAGGTCTTTTCGATAGAACGGGAATTATCCACCCCTTTCAGCTTGGCCCAAACTTTTGCTGCGGCCCGGGCAGTCTTGTTCTCCCCGAACTCAACGACAGAGTATAGACTGCCGTCCAATTTGATGATCATACCACGACTGATGTCTGCTGTATTTGCCATATATCCTGTAAAATTTTACCTCCCCGGTTTCCACGAGGCGGGGGGCAAATCTACGGCAAAAACAACACCCGGCCAAGACCGAAAAGAACGCAACCGCCCCTACAGACAGAAAAAACCCCCTTACGGGGGTTCCTGTATACAAGATCGACCGATTTCAAAGATGCCTCCTGGTCACCCGGCACAGCAGCAGTTGATTGAACACCCAGACCACAGATAGGCTGATGGATAGCTTCAGCAGGTATAACGCAAGTGCAGGCATAAGATTGGGTTTATAGGTTTTGAATGGAATGGCTATCGCTTATCCTCAGGTTTTCCGGCAGCGGGAAATTTGTAATGGATGGTGTCCGCCACAAAGGTCATCGTATCTTTCTTTTCAATGAAGGCGACAGAGACGGCACCTTTAAATCCCGGCGATTTGGTCTTGATGATCACCACGCCGTTGCGCCCTTTTTCCCCGTATTTTTCGGTGGCTGACTGACCTTTATATATATCCATTGATTCAATCCTGTTCAGATCCAGTTTCCTCAATTCTTCATAGGAAGTCTCCACTCCATTGACGAAGATCAGGCATTGGGTCAGCACACTGTCCACGGAGCTGCTTTCCACCGTGACGAGCTGCAAAGTATCCCGGGTCTTTCCATAACTGCTGCCGGCCACCGCATTGATCGGCCGCTGGGCATTGGCTGCGAAAGTCAATTCCGTTACGCCTGCCCCCTCATCCCGCCGGCCGCTCGTTTCCAGCTGCAAAGGTACCCGTTTGCCATCCTTCAATCTGACCTCGCCTTTCCTGATATAACGCTTCGTATACACCAGCACAACGCCATTCTTTCCCCTTGGCCCGAACGCCGGAGCAACTTTCAGGACATTGACGGAAGCGATATCGTCCTGGTTCACTTTCGACAATCCTGCTTCCTCCTCCACCTCATCAATGACGATCATAGGCTTCGCCGCATCCGGCATACCTAACTTTCGTATGATCACGGCCGGGGATTTCACCGGCGTAGTATCCACCTTGCTGACTGCAGGCGGCAGGCTGACATGCATAGCTGCCTTGTCGCGGAAAGCCACTAGTAATAAGCCCAGCATAGGCAGAATAAAAAGAAATTTCAACAGGTGAAGACGGGTGCTTTTGGATCTGTTCATCATAATAATGCGTTTTTTAAGAGAAGAAAAATTAAAATTATTGGCCAGGCGATAACAGGGCTCGCCAATGACCTTCAGTAAATGGTATTGATAGCTCTTCCTGTCCAGGCCGCTGGCCAGCACCTGCTGGTCCGCGATGAACTCCAGGTTCTGACGGATGGCATGACGGATCAGCCAGCTGAAAGGATTGAACCAGCTTACGATACAGAACAGTTCCGCCAGGACGATGTCCACCGTGTGCTTTTGCCGGACATGGACATACTCATGCAGGATGATCTCCTCCCACTCTTTCTCCGAATGCAGCCGCGCATTTACATAGATGGCATTCCCGAAAGAAAACGGAATGATCGGCTCGTCCACCTGGTAGATCGTCACTGCCGCATCCTGGACCAGGGTGGCTTCCATACGTATCCGGCGCAGGGATAAATATCTCATCAGCAGCCGGACCGTCAATAACAAAGCCCCCAGCGCCAATACACCCAGCAAAATATTCCAGCCCGTAAAGACCGGCGTCTTCGCAGCCGGCAATACGGCGATAGCAGGGATATAGCTGATCACCCGGACCTTTCCGGAGATCGCCTCTTCAGCAGGCAATGCAATATGGACCAGAGGGAGCAGAAAAGACAGGAATGCATACCCCAGCAAATACCATCTGTTCATCATATAAAAGGTCAGCCTGCGCAGCAGCAGCTGGTAGAACAGCCAGATAATGGCCAGTGAGACCGAACATTTCAGGAGATATAAAACAATCGAAGGCATAGTTGATATTTGACAACGTAATAAATTTATTTTTCACGCCAGCCTATTCCCCCACCCGGCCGGAAGGCTTATCTCCCGGCCCCGACCGTTCTATCAGGTCGATGATCTCCTTCAGCTCCCGCGCGCTCAGTTTCTTTTCCTCTACAAAAAAGTTCACCAGCTCCTTATAGCTGTCGGCGAAATAATCCTTCACAAATCCATTCATGAATTTCTTTTTGTACTCGTCCTCCGAAATGGCCGCCTTATACAGGTAGGCATTCCCAATAAGACGGCTGGTTAGAAAACCCTTCTTTTCAAGATTCTTGATCGTTGAAGCCAGGGTCGTATATGGTGGCCTGGGCGCCTCCATATTTTCCAGGAACAGCTTTACATTCCCCTCTCCCACCTTCCAGACAGCCTGCATGGCCTCTTCTTCCTGCATGGTAAGTTTTTCCATATAATTACGAAGTTTTCGTAAAGCTACGACATTTTCGTAATAAACAAATAAAAAATTCCTTTTTTCGTTAAACTTTTAATTTTACACGTCAATCTAATGTTTGAAATTGGCTGGACCGCACCCTGGGTGCATTCAATTAAACAGAAAAAAGTAAGATGAAAAAAGCATTCCTGATCGCACTCGCATTAACCAGTTCTCATTTTTTATTCGCCCAGCAACCGCAGCAGCCTGCCCAGACGACGGCCACCGCTCCCCAGGACCAGGCACCCTATCTTAAATATCCCACTATCCCCCCCTTTCATCTGCTGAAGCTGGACAGCACAAGCTATCTGACAAAAGATGATATAAAGAAACACCACCGTACCCTGGTCATGTTCTTCAGCCCGGATTGCGATCACTGCAAACACCAGACGGAATCCATCCTGGCAGACTTTGCCGATTTTAAGGACATCGAGATCGTTATGGCCACCTATCAGCCCTTTTCCGAACTGAAGGAGTTCAATACCCACTACCGCCTCTTCGAGCACCCCAACATCAAATTAGGTCGGGACGAAAAATTCTTTTTAGCCCCTTTCTATAAGATCCGCAATCTGCCCTACCTGGCGCTCTACGACAAAAAAGGCAACCTGATCACCACTTTCGAAGGCACCCAAAAAGTAGAGACCATCGTGAAAGCCTTTCAGCAAAAAGCAAGTGAAGATTAGTCATTGACTAGTTCAATACCCCTACCTTTGCTCCGCAAAAACACATTTTTTATCACTTATAAAATATTGAATGATGAAAGTTACGGTTGTAGGTGCAGGCGCCGTAGGCGCTACCTGTGCCGATAATATCGCCCGTGCAGCATTAGCCCAGGAACTCGTGCTGTTGGACATCAAGGAAGGATTAGCCGAAGGAAAGGCCCAGGATATGATGCAGACTGCCGCCCTGCTGGGTTTCGACACCCGCATCACAGGCAGCACCAATGATTATTCCAAAACTGCCGGCAGTGACGTGGTGGTCATTACCTCTGGCCTGCCCCGCAAACCCGGAATGACCCGTGAAGAGCTTATCGGCACCAACGCCGGCATCGTAAAAGGCGTGGCGGAGAATATCCTCAAACATTCCCCCGACGCTATTATCATCATCATCAGCAACCCCATGGATACGATGACCTACCTGGCGCTCACTGCCACTGGTCTTCCCAAACAACGTATCATCGGCATGGGCGGCACTCTCGATAGCGCCCGTTTCAAATATCAGCTGAGCCAGCACCTGGGATGTAGTCCTGCGGACCTGAATGCGGTGGTCGTAGGAGGTCATGGTGACACCACGATGATCCCCCTCATCCGCCTGGCCACCTGGAACAGCGCTCCCGTAACCAAATTCCTCTCCGAAGAGCAGCAGAAGCAGATCGTAGCCGATACCATGGTAGGCGGCGCCACCCTGACCAAACTCATCGGAACCTCAGCCTGGTACGCCCCCGGTGCGGCCGGAGCAGCGCTGGTAGAAAGCATCCTGCGGGATGAAAAGAAATTATTCACCTGCTGCGTTTCCCTCAATGGCGAATATGGGCAAAAAGACATCTGTCTGGGCGTTCCCGTGGTCATCGGGCGCAACGGATGGGAAAAGATCCTCGACTTCGGTCTGAATGCCGAAGAACAAGCCCTCTTTAATAAGAGCGCCGAAGCCGTTCGCAGCATGAACGATGTGCTGAAGACACTGTAGCCGTCGGACTGAAGATATAATACTAAACCCCTGGCATCAACCGATTGCCGGGGGTTTTTTAATGACGCAGCTTCATCGCCGACTTTGCGATCTTATCCGCCGACTGCTGCTCCATACACTTAAAATGTCCCTTCGGACACTTCTTATACCCGATCTTGGAACAGGGACGACAGGACAGCGGCCTCACCTCCATCAACTCGTGAGGCTGGTCCAAAGCTTCCGGACCTTTCCGCATCTGTCCATAATTCGCCACGTAATTGGCCCCATAATATGGATACATCCCGAACTCCGGCACAGTATTGCCCCAGACGGAAACAATGGGGCGCTTAAAAGCAGCCGCAATATGCATAAGCCCCGTATCATGCGTCACGATCGCCCTGGCCTGTCGCACCAGGCCCGCCGATTCATTCAGGTTGAACTTCCCGCAGGCATTGTAGATCCGGATAGGGTCCATGGCCGCCAGCTGCTCGCCCAACACGGCGTCCTCAGGCCCCCCCAGCAGGATCAGGGGATGCCCGATAGCTGCACAAACTTCTTTTAATTTATGCAGTGGCAGCTGCTTGGTAGCCAGCGCCGCACCGATGACCACGCCGATATACCCCGCCTGGTGGGCAGTGGGAATGTCTTCCGGCTTCAGCTCGTCGGTCTTTGGAATAAAATAGTCCAGCCCTGCCCCGTCATTGCGCACACCAAAAGAACGCACCGTTCCCAAGTACCGGTCCACGATATGTTGGTCCGGCATCCGGTTCCATTTAAAATTCGTGAACAGCCATTTCTCGATGTTCAGCTTGTTGAAAGAGAAAGCCTGCTTTCCCAGCGCCTTCTTTACTTTCAGCGTCCGGACATTATGATGCAGATCGATGATATAGTCAAAATCCTCTGCCTGCAGGTCCTTCATCATCCCATCCCAATCATCCCCCAGTAAATGAAGCTTATCGATATGAGGATTGGCTTCCAGCACAGGGCGGAAAGCAGCCTTCGTCAGAAAATGTACTTCAGCGGTGACTATTTGCTTCTTCAGGCACCTCACCACGGGCGTGGTGAGCACGATATCGCCAATGGAGCTGAAGCGTATGATGAGAAACTTCATTACACAAATTTAAGCCGGCTCGAGATAGTCCAGGTCCTTTCCAAAAGTTTCTTCTGTAAGTATCAGCGAGACAAAAGAGATCGCAAATACGATGACGCCGGTGACCATTGCACTTCTAAGATAAGCATGCGCAGGATCGAAATATCCTTGCAGGCTGACGAACAGCAGCGACACCAGGTTCAGCGAGCCCCTGGCCATATTAGGCGCCGTGGTCGCCACAGTCGCCCGGATATTCGTACCGAACTGCTCAGCGGCCATGGTGACGAACATCGCCCAGAAACCCGTACCAAAACCCAGACAGGCGCACACCACATACATCGTCGTGGACGATTGCCCGTTGAGGCTGAAGAACCAGATAATGGACAGCACCGTAATGATATTAAAGATATACAGCGACTTTTTACGGCTTCTTAACCACTGGCTCACAAAACCGATGAGTATGTCCCCGATGGAAATAGCAGCATAGGCCACCATCACCGCCTTACCCGGGTCCACCGCTCCTTTGATATTCAGTTTGGCGGCAAACTTGTCGGAAAAAGAGATCAGGATGCCGATGACAAACCAGTTCGGCAGGGCTATCAGGATGGCCGTGAGATATTTTTTCAGCCGCTTGCCACTGGTGAACAACATCAGGAAATCCCCCTTCCGTACCTTATCGCTGGACTCGATGCTCTTGAACATCCCGGATTCCAGCACCCCAACCCGGAGCAACAGCAGCAGGAAACCCAGGCCGCCCCCGATGAAATAGCAGGTACGCCATCCTTCTCCATTGGAGCCGACGAATGTCTCACGGATGAAATAGGCAAATACTGCCCCGCTGAGCCCAATGCCAGCTACCATCGAAGTAGCGATCCCCCTCCTTTCCTTCGGCATCAGCTCGCTCACCAGGGTAATGCCCGCGCCCAACTCACCCGCAAGGCCAAGACCAGTGATGAATCGCACGATCTCATATTGCGCTACGTTCTGCACAAAGCCATTGGCGATATTTCCCAGGGAATAGAGAATAATGGAAGCGTATAATACTTTCAGCCGGCCTTTTTTATCCCCCAATACGCCCCAGATGATGCCTCCCACCAGGAGACCCAGCATCTGTATATTGATGATACGCAGACCGTCCTTTGCAATGCTGTCCGCATTCAGACCGAGGGACTTTAAGGATGGCACACGGATAATGCTGAAAAGCAGGAGATCATAGATATCTACAAAATAGCCCAATGCCCCGACGACGACAGCCAGGTTAAAAAGGGGGAGTTTTTTTTGTTCCATGTAAGCAATACGTTTTTAAAAGGATATTATTTTCCAGCCGGCTTTTTGTTCCCAAAGAAAAGCTTGTAGAGTACTGGAAAAGTAGTGACCGCCACGATGCCGATGACGATGACCTCCAGGTGCTTCGTCAGGTCAAACCCATACCTGGTCATGACAAACTTTTGAAGGTAGTGGCCTGCAAAAAGCATGGCAAAGACCCACGCTATACAACCGATGATGTTATAAAACATGAATTTTTTCCTGTCCATCGATACGATGCCGGCAATGATGGGCGCAAAGGTCCGGACGATCGGCAGGAAGCGGGCGAATACGATGGCCTGTCCCCCATGCTTGTCATAGAATTCTTTGGCCTGGTGCAAATACCGTTGTTTGAAAAAAAAGCTGTCCTTTCGATGAAAAAGAAAAGGGCCGCTCTTCCGGCCGAACCAATATCCCAGGGCATTCCCGATGATGCCCGCGGCAGATACCAATACCATCAGGATCACCAGGTCGAGAAAATCACTTCCCGTCCCGCCGGGTAAAAGACTGGCGATCAGTTTTCCGCTGTAAATGCCAGCCACGAAAAGAAGACTGTCTCCCGGGAGAAAAAAGCCGACCATCAGGCCGGTCTCAGCGAAGACGATAAATAAGAGAACCCATAAGCCGCCATTATTGATATAAAAGTCAGGGTTAAGGAGATCTTTCCAGGTAAAAACCAAAAGTTCGATCATAAAAAAGGTGCTAATTAAAGGTGCTATTTATAGGTATTCACAGCGGCTTCTCCCAACTCGCCTTCCCATTTGCTCACTACCACTGCTGCAATGCTGTTTCCCAATACATTTGTTGCGCTCCGCGCCATGTCCAATATCTGATCTACCCCCAAAAGTAACAACAATCCCTGCTGCGGAATATTATATAAGGACAATGTTCCGGCAATCACTACTAATGAGGCTCTTGGAACACCTGCGATCCCCTTGCTGGTAAGCATAAGCACCAGCAGCATGGAGATCTCCTGCCCCATCGTCAATGGAATGCCATAAGCCTGTGCAATGAAAAGAGAAGCAAACGTCATATACAGCATGCTCCCATCCAGGTTGAAGGAATAGCCCAGGGGCAGGACAAAGCTGACGATCTTCGGCGGACATCCAAACGCCTCCAGTTCCTGGATGAGCCGGGGAAAGGCCGCCTCCGAGCTGGCCGTGCTGAAAGCCAGCAGGATCATATCCTTTACGGCGATGGCCAGGTAGATCACCCGCTTTCCGACGAAGATAGAGGCTATCAGCAGGAGGATCAGCCAAAGCCCGAGAATGCTCAGGTAGAAGCTGATGATAAATTTCCCGTAGGTCAGCAGCAGCTCCGGTCCTTTCACCGCCAGGACAGAGGCAATGGCCGCCATGGCAGCCACAGGAGCAAAATACATGACATATCCCGTCACCCGCAGGATCACATGCGCCACCGCATCCAGTCCTTTGATAACGATCTTGCCCTGCTCACCGATGGAGGCGGTGGCGATACCGAAGAACACGGCGAATACCACGATCTGCAATATCTCATTGCCCGCCATCGCCTCGAAGATGCTGCGGGGGAAAACATGTGTAATAAAAGTTTTAAAGGAAAGGGTAGCCTGCTCGATACCCGTTGCAGCATTGGCGGCCGGCAAGGGGAGCGCCAGCTCATTACCCAGCTCCAGGCTGTTCATGATCACCATGCCCAGCATCAGGGACATCAGTGAAGCGCCCATGAACCACAGCAACGTCTTTCCCCCGATCCGTCCCACCGCCTTCACATCCCCCAGCTTGGCGATCCCCACCACCAGGGTGGAAAATACCAGGGGCGCAATGATCATTTTGATCAGGCGCAGGAATATATCGGTCAAGACCGAAATACCTCCGGAAAAATTATCGATTGTTTGTGCAGATCCGGTGTAATGTACCCACAGTCCCACGACCACCCCCACAATCATAGCAATCATTATCCAGCTCGTAAGACTGATCTTTCGCATAGTCGACCTCCCTTTAAGGTGCAAAAAATCGAAAAATCCTGACTTGACAAAACTTTAATCCATAAAAACACCCCGCTGGTAAGAATTGGAGCCTCATTATTAAATATTTGTTTATTTTACGACCTTGAATTGTCACACATACATGATTCACCTTATTGTTCACCCAATGCGGGCGCAGGCCCGCTTAACTGATCAAAACGACTTAATATGAGTTTATTTCGAAAGAAGTCTTTAGACGCCCTCATGTCCCAGGCAGGGGACTCCGAAAAGGGACTTAAACGAACATTGGGGGCGGGAAGCCTGATCGCCCTCGGTATCGGCGCCATTATCGGCGCCGGTCTGTTTGTAAGGACCGCTGCTGCAGCCGGCGAGCATGCGGGTTCCGCCGTAACCATTTCCTTTATCGTCGCAGCCATAGGCTGCGCCTTTGCCGGACTTTGCTATGCCGAATTTGCCTCCATGATCCCCATTGCAGGCAGCGCCTATACTTACGCTTATGCCACCATGGGAGAGCTGATAGCCTGGATCATAGGCTGGGCCCTGATCCTCGAATATGCCCTGGGAGCTGCCACCGTCTCCATTGCCTGGAGCGAGTTCCTGAATAAGCTGGTAGGAGGAGCCATACCCTTTGAATGGTCCCATTCGCCTTTCGAACGGGTCCTGGACGCCAGCGGCGTCATGCATCATGGCATCATCAACGCTCCTGCTCTTCTCATCCTTTTGCTCTTGTCCCTGCTATTGATAAAAGGCACCCAGGAATCTGCCACCGTCAATGCGATCATCGTATTTGTGAAAGTGGCTATTGTCCTGGTATTCATCGCTGTAGGCTGGCAGTTCATCAACCCCTCCAATCACCACCCCTACCTGATACCCGCGGATGCTCCGCCCGCGCAGCTCCGGGACGGCACCTTCTATAGCTATACGGGCTTTTTCAAACATGGCTGGGGAGGCGTATTGACCGGGGCGGCCATCGTCTTTTTTGCCTTTATCGGTTTTGATGCCGTTTCCACTGCGGCCCAGGAAGCAAAAAACCCCAGCAAAGACATGCCGATCGGCATCCTGGGGTCGTTGGTCATCTGTACTATCCTGTATATCCTCTTTTCCTACGTGCTCACTGGCGTAGCGCCTTATACGGATTTTGTAAAAGCGGGTAAAGAAGCGTCGGTGGCTTACGCCATCGATACATACATGCATGGCTATGGCTGGCTCGCCTCCCTGGTGACCATCGGTATCCTGGCAGGCTTTTCTTCCGTCATCCTGGTAATGCTCCTGGGACAAAGCCGGGTATTTTATACCATGGCCACTGATGGCCTGCTGCCCAAGGTCTTCTGCGCGCTGCACCCCAAGTTCCGCACACCGTATAAGTCCAATCTCATCCTGTTCATATTTGTAGGCCTGTTTGCGGCATTCATACCGGGCAGTGTCGCCGGGGATCTGACAAGCATCGGGACCCTGTTTGCCTTCGTGCTGGTCTGCGTAGGAGTATGGATCCTTCGGAGGAACGATCCCGGCCGGCCCCGTCCTTTCAAGACACCCCTGGTGCCATTGGTGCCTATTTTAGGAATGCTGGTCTGCACTGCCATGATCGTTTCCCTGGATTCCACCACCCTGCTGACAGCCTTTGTCTGGATGCTCATAGGGCTGTTGGTTTACTTTGGCTACAGCAAGAACAACAGCAAGCTGAAAGGCTGATAAAAACTTATTTATGTGAGGGCAGCCCCATTTTTTCTTCCGGGCTGCCCTCTTTTGTTTCATTGCTGCCCTCTTTTGTTTATTTTTGCACCCCAATCAAGTATAAATAGTTCTTATGGGTCGCATATTCGAAGTACGTAAGCACGCCATGTTCGCCCGCTGGGACCGGATGGCCAAGCAATTCACCCGCATCGGTAAAGAGATCGCCATTGCCGTAAAGGCCGGAGGCCCCGATCCCGCTATCAATCCCGCCCTCCGTCGTTGTTTTCAGAACGCCAAGAGCGTCAATATGCCCAAAGACAGGGTAGAAGCCGCTATCAAACGGGCCCAGGGAAAAGAGATGGAGAACTATGAAGAGATCCTTTATGAAGGCTATGGCCCCCATGGCGTCGCAATATTGGTGGAAACAGCTACCGACAACCACGTCCGGACCGTTGCCAATGTAAAATCCCATTTCAACAAAGGCGGAGGAACCCTGGGCAACAGCGGCAGCGTAAGCTTCCAGTTCAAGAAAATGGGTGTCTTCAAATTAAAGCCCGAAGGCCTGAATGCCGACGACCTGGAGCTGGAGCTGATCGACTATGGCCTGGAAGAACTGGGCGAAGGCACGGGTGAAAATGACGTACCCGTGTTGGTGCTCCACACCGCTTTCAGCGAATTCGGCAATATGCAGAAAGCCCTGGAAGAAAAAGGCATCACCCCCATCAGCGCCGAGCTCGAATGGATCCCGACCACAACTGTCGAGCTGCCGGAAGAACAGGTACAGGATGTGCTGAAACTGGTGGACAAGCTGGAACAGGATGAGGACGTTCAAAAAGTCTTTTACAATCTAAAATAAACTATACGCCTGGCGCTTCTCTCATCATTTTGTTTGACGGGGTCTGCAATCTTTGTAGCCGCAGCGTCCAATTCATTTTAAAAAGAGATCGGCGGAACCATTTCCGCTTCGCTTCCCTGCAAAGTCCCCTGGGGCAATCCCTTCTTCAAAGTTCCGGGCTGGCGGCGGAACATCTCGATTCCTTTGTGCTGTTGGAAGATAATAAAGTATATACCCGGTCTTCCGGCGCCTTGCGCGTATGCCGGAAATTGGGAGGCGCCTGGCCGCTGCTGTATGTATTAATGATCATTCCCCGTCCCCTGAGAGATGGCATCTATAACTGGGTAGCGCGTCACCGCTACAAATGGTTTGGAAAGAAAGAGAGCTGCTGGCTGCCTGCACCTGAATGGAAGTCCCGATTTCTCGATTAGCTACTCCGCCATCATTTCCTTGACGACATCGATGATCTGCTCCGCATTCGGTTTGCTGAAATAATCGCCGTCGCTGGCATAGGCCGGCCGGTGTGCCTGGGCTGTGATCGTCCTCGGGGCCGTGTCCAGCCACCGGTAGCCTCCCTGTTCCTCCATCACTTTATTGAAGATATAACCTGCTGCGCCGCCCGGCACATCCTCATCTATGATAACGATGCGGCTGGTCTTTTTCAGGGAGTCCAGTATCTTATGATGAATATCGAAAGGCAGTAAAGTTTGCACATCGACCACCTCACAGCTGAAACCCAGTTCCTGTAATGTAGCGGCAGCTTCCTGGACGACACGAAGCGTGGCGCCGTAGGACACGAGCGTGATGTCCTCGCCTTCTCGGATGACTTCGGGAACCCCCAGCGGCACGCGGAATTCCAGGAGGTTGGAAGGAAGCTTCTCTTTCAGCCGGTAGCCGTTCAGGCATTCGATCACCAGGGCAGGATCGGCGCCTTCCAGCAGGGTATTGTACATACCGGCCGCCTGCGTCATATTGCGTGGGACACAGATATGCAAGCCCCTCAATGCATGGATGGCCATACCCATGGGAGATCCGCTATGCCAGATCCCTTCCAGGCGATGCCCCCTTGTGCGCACGATCAGTGGCGCCGTTTGCTGACCTGCCGTCCGGTATTGCAGGGAAGCCAGGTCGTCGCTTAAAGGCTGCAGGCCGTATAAAAGATAATCCAGGTATTGAATTTCGGCGATGGGCCGCAGACCGCGGAAAGCCAGGCCGATGCCCTGGCCAATGATGGTCAGCTCCCGGATCCCTGTATCAAAGATCCTGCTGGCGCCATGTTTGGCCTGAAGTCCCGCAAACCCCTGGTTGACATCCCCTATCTTCCCCAGGTCTTCACCAAAGGCCAGGACTTTCGGATTATGGGTGAACAGCTCGTCGAAATAATGATTGAGGATCTCATATCCGTTGATCAGGGGCGCTTCATCCTCATATTCCACCGGCACTTCTTCTATATGAAATATATTCTTTGCGCCTTCATGATAAAGATGGGTATTATAGAGCGCCGCATTTTCTTTTTTCAGGTCGAGGTAATACTCATTAAGGGATCGTGCCACCGGGTCATCGCCGGCAAGGTCCAGCGCCTGGTGCAGGGCCCTGAGCACTTCCTTACGGCCCGGCTCGCGGTTAGCCGCCAGGTCCCCGGCGATCTTTTCCAGCATCTCGCCGCGGTAAGGGAAATAGTCGACTAATTCCCTGATAAGACCTACAGAGCGCGTCACCTGGCCCTTCAAGGGCTCCTGGTATTTTTCCCAGGCAGCATTCCGATGGTGACGGATAAGCTCTTTGCAGGAAGTTTCGATATCGTCCAGCTCTTCCTCACTGGCCAGCTCATTATCGACGATCCATTCTTTCATTTTCCTGATCCCGTCCCACTCCCGTTCCCATTCCAGGCGTTCGGGGGACTTATATCGCTCATGGCTGCCCGAAGTGGAATGCCCTTGTGGCTGGGTCACTTCTTCCACGTGGAAGATCACGGGCGTATGGGTCAGCCGTATCGCACGGATGCCCGCTTCGAAGGCCTCGCACATACCTGCATAATCCCATGCTTTCACCCTGAATATCTCTATGCCGTTGGTACCGTCTTCCTTCTGGAACCCTTTCAGGGCTTCTGAAATGGAACCCTTGGTAGTCTGGTATTTCCGGGGCACCGAAATGCCGTAGCCGTCGTCCCAGACAAATATGGCCAGGGGCACCTGCAGGACCCCCGCCGCATTGACCGTTTCGAAAAAATGGCCCTCGCTGGTGGAAGCATCTCCGATCGTGCAGAAACAAACTTCATTACCATTATTGGAAAGGTCGGTAAAGGACTTGAGCTGCTCTACTTCCCGGAAGGCTTTGGAAGCATAGGCCAGTCCCAGGGCCCTCGGCATCTGGGCCGCAGTAGGCGCCAGTCCCGCCGTAAGGTTCTTACGGTTGATCAGGTCCAGCGTTTCGCCGTCAGGGCCCACAAAAGGCGTGGCGAAATGAGAGTTCATTTGCCGGCCGGCGCTATGAGGATCATTATGTACATCAGGATCGGCGTACAGCTGGGAGAAGAATTCTTCGATGGTGGCTGCGCCCGTGGCAAAAGCAAAGGTCTGGTCCCGGTAATAGCCCGCATAAAAGTCTCCCGGCCTGAAGAATTTAGCCATGGCGACCTGTGGAACTTCCTTTCCGTCCCCGAATATGCCGAATTTAGCCTTGCCCGTCAGCACTTCTTTTCTTCCCAGCAGGCTGGCTTCACGGCTTTCACAGGCCACCCGGTAATCCTTCAATACTTCCTCCCGGAATTTATCGAACGATAATTTCTCCTGGTCAATGACTTCGTTGGTAGAAAGGTTTTCCATTAGAGTAAATTTGAAGGGCCAAAAGGCAAAATTAAGATTCTCCAACACACCGTGTATAGGGTATCCACTTGATTATTAAAAAAATAGGCCGTTCCTATAATTTATTGGCAAAGCTGGCGTTAAAAAACTTAACTTTATATACGTTTTTATAACGGGCAAACTATGAAAAAAATAGCAATTGTCGCCGGCCTATTTTTCACCATTCTTTCCAGTAAGGCGCAGCTGGCTGCCAGTAAGGGTGAAGCCTTACCAAGGCCCGCCAATATGCTGGAATTGAAGGAGAATAGCCATAATTTCGGCAAGATCCCCCAGGGACGGCCCGCCGTATACGTTTTTGAGATCACCAACCTGGGAAATACACCCGTTAAGCTGGACAATGTCCAGGCTTCCTGCGGATGTACCACTCCCGAGTGGAGCCGGGATGCCATCGAAGGTGGCGGTTCGGCCAAAATAAAGGTAGGATACAACGCATATGCGGAAGGCCCTTTTACCAAGACGGTCACTGTTGTGTACAATACGAATATGACAAAGACCATCACCATCTCCGGGGAAGTTTATAAGACACCGGCAACCTCGGCGCCGGAAAATCCGTCAATACAATTATTAAAACAAATAAATTGATAACAATGAAAAAACTATTCCTATTTGCAAGTGCTATAGCCCTCTCAACGACAATGTTCGCTCAGCAGGCCGTCCAGAAAAAGGCAGAGGACGTCGTTAAGTTCAAGGAAATGTCTTACGACTTCGGCAAGATCAAGCAGGGTGTTCCCGTTACGCATGATTTTGCTTTCACCAACATCAGCGACGCGCCTGTGATCATCGAATCAGCCACCCCTTCCTGCGGCTGCACGACGCCCGTTAAGCCCGAAGGAGCCATTCCCAAAGGCAAGGACAACAAGATCACCGCCGGATTCAATGCAGCAGCCGTTGGTCCATTTAATAAAAGTATTACCGTAAAGGTAGCAGGTGTCGATATGCCCCTTCAGCTAAAGATCACGGGTGAAGTCCTGGCAGCCGACGCAAGCAAGACCACCAGTAAGGTTGGCGGTAAATAATCGTCCGGCACACTATTAAATAATTAAAGAGGCCCCTGGCAAAAGCTTGGGGCCTCTTTGTATTTTTGCCGCATGTTAACTATCAGTCACCGTGGACAGCAAATGCCGGCCTCGCCGATCCGGAAACTCGTGCCCTACGCCGAGGCTGCCAAAAAAAGAGGCGTAAAAGTATACCATCTCAACATCGGTCAGCCAGACATAGAAACTCCCAAAATGGCGCTGGATGCCGTGCGGAACTTCGATTTTAAGGTACTGGAATATAGCCATAGCGCGGGCAATGAAAGCTACAGGAGAAAGCTCTCCGCCTATTACAAGCGTTCAGGCATGGACATCGATTTCCAGCAGATCATCGTCACCACCGGAGGCTCCGAAGCCATCCTTTTTGCCTTCATGAGCTGCCTCGACGCAGGCGACGAGGTCATCATACCCGAGCCTTTTTATGCAAATTACAATGGTTTCGCTGTAGCGGCGGACATCCTGGTCAAACCCCTCACCTCTTATATAGACTCCGGCTTCGCCCTGCCTCCCGTAGCCGAGTTCGAGAAGCTTATTGGCCCGCGCACCCGGGGCATCATGATCTGCAACCCGAATAATCCTACCGGCTATTTATACAGCCCGGAGGAGATGGAAACCCTCCGGCAGCTGATCCTCAAACATGACCTCTATCTTTTCGCAGATGAGGCCTACCGTGACTTTTGCTATACCGGAGAGCACATCCATTCCCTGAACCTGAAAGGCGTGGAAGATCGTGTCATTATGATCGATACCATCTCCAAACGATACAGCGCCTGCGGAGGAAGGATCGGCGCCCTGATCACCCGCAACCAGGATGTCCTGGACACCGTGCTGAAGTTCGCCCAGGCCCGGCTTAGCCCCCCCTCCTTCGCCCAGATCCTCGGAGAAGCCGCTACGGACCTTCCCGCGGATTACTTTGATGAGACCAGGGCCGAGTACCTGAAGAGAAGAGATGTCCTTGTCAGCCGCCTGAATGCCATCCCGGGCGTTTTTTGCCCCAATCCCGGAGGAGCGTTCTATGCCATGGCCAGTCTCCCTGTAGACGACACCGATAAATTCTGCCAGTGGATATTAGAATCCTTTTCATACGAAAATCAAACGGTGATGCTCGCACCTGCCGGAGGCTTTTACGGCACCCCGGGACTGGGTAAAAAAGAGATACGTTTGGCGTATGTTCTCAATACAACCGCTTTAAACAAAGCAATGGACTGCTTAGAGAAGGCGTTGGAGCAATATCCCGGAAAGATTTAAGCTAATTTATATTAAAATAAATTACATATATAATCGAAAAACCCATTTAAGGCCAAAAAGGCTCAATTTTGCCCTTTTTCGACCCAAAAAACACATTATAAATAACTACATATATTCTGTTGAGAACTTTTTTGCATTTTTTTTGAAAAAATCGACGAACTAATTTGCAGGTTCCTGAAATTCTCCCTAAATTGCATACAGATTCGATTGAACAAGTAGTTAGAAGCAAAAAGTGAGATTGAAAAAAGGGTTTAGCAGCTTAGATATTTATTTTAACTATTTGATAATGTTAAGCTCTTTGTCCCGGAAGATTTGAACAGTACTTTTGCGGACACACAACAAGATCATTATCTCTTTTCATATGGCAAGCAATCGTTAGACGGCCTTCTGTTTCCACAGAGGGCCTTTTTTTTATCCCGCCTTTCAGGCCTTGCCACCCTGCCCCTTGCTTTGCTCCTCACCATTGGACAGCTGTATCGCCGTTCCCTAATGACACCTGCTTCCACCCCCCCCTCTCTTTTCTCCCAGATTTTCCTCGAATTTTTCCCGGCTTTTCTATACATTTGCAGCCCGTTTGGAAGCCTCTCTCTGAAAACTCCGAACGGGACATACAATTGGCGCGATAGCTCAGTTGGTTAGAGCACAGGATTCATAACCCTGAGGTCTCGGGTTCAAATCCCGATCGCGCTACACGTACATCTGAATGGTATCAAATCTTAAAAGAGTTACATTTCTGTAACTCTTTTTTATTTAAAGTCAATTAATTATAAAACATGCAGGCGTCGACTGGGTGTTCAAACGATCTATGAGATCATACATCTCTGGTGGCCATTTGCCTAAACAGAGCATAAAGAATTATTGAACAATGAATTATGATTTCATCTCCTATCCTCCGAAGCAAAACTTCCCCCCTGGCGATATCAAAGTCGTCGCTGCCGGTTGTACTAAAAGCGACGCAGATTACAGAGATAAATAGTAGTAGTAGTATCCAATCCCACAGGTACTTGCGCTTCCCGGAAAGTAAATTCCGGCTGTAAAACATACCATTTACAATTTATTTACAAAGGTTACATTTTTATTTACAATGCAAATCTCTCAAGCCGGAAAACATCAAAGTAGATTTGCTGCATCAACTTTGAAAACATATGAAAAATAAAAGACGCGTTTTGTTCTACCTGATCATTCTGTTAACAGGAATAATTTATTTTGCCGTACAGGCTAAACAAAAAAATGACACTCATCGCGCTAACTTTTCTGGCGAATGGAAATCCAAAGAGTCGATAGGTATGGGCGGAAATATTGTTTGCTCATTCGACGAGGGAGATCGTATGCTTTCTAAAACAATGAAAATAGCAGAGCAGGCAGATTTTCTAACTATAGAAATACCAAACCCGTCTCCTGGCGCAGCGCTGGGTACAAGCCAGGAGAAGCTGACCTTCGACGGTAAAGAAAGCCAAATTAATTATGGCCGGGAAAGAGGAAAGAAGTTTACCGTAAAGTTGTCAGCTGATAGACAAACTATGACTGTTAACTCAATTGTACACCTGATGGTTCCCACCCCTTACAATGTAAATGTTCAGAAACAAGCATTGTTTTACGTAACAGAGGTTTGGAAGTTGAGCAATGATGGCAAGTCTATTTCTGTTCAGGCCAATGCAAAATCAAACTTATTCGGCGGCGAGCGTTCCTGGAAGACCGTATTCGATAAAGCCAATTAGTATTCACTTTCCCGTTATCATCGAAAGTCCTTGTACAATAAAAAGCCTACTGTAACCGAAATTAAGTCAGGAGGACCAATGTCTTTTATGGCGATTTTGGAAGCTAACGATGGAAGTATTTGGTTTGGATCTGCAGGCGGAGTGTATCGTTATGATGCCCGCCTGCCGGCCGGGCAGGGAAAGACCATCACGGACTTTAAAACTGTATCCGGTCAAAAATAATATGTATTGCTGATTTTTAAAATCATTTGTCAATTATCACTAGTAATGAAATACATATACCTATACGCTTTGCAGAGAAAGCGTATCCCAAACTCATCTATTACAACAAGCTTGAAAAAGGAGGCCATTTCGCAGCGTGGGAACAACCCCAGCTTTTTACGGTGGAACTTCGCGCCGCATTCCAATCACTCCGTTGATATCAGTTATTAAAATAAAAAAGTGGGCGAATTGTCCACTTTTTTATGCCCACCTAGTTGTCTTGCCTTTACCTTTGAATTCCCATGACAGAAGAATTTGAAATATATCTTCGCGCTCATACCCATCTAAATGATGGAGACATAGCCCGTATCCGGTCGCTGGCGGTCCCGAAGACCCTGCGGCGCAACGAATTCTTGCTCCGCGAGGGCGAAATATGCCGGTACAAGACTTTCGTGATCAAAGGGCTGTTGCGGACTTTTGGTATGGCGGCAGACGGCAGCGAGCACATCTTGCAGTTTTCCCCTGAACATAGCTGGACGTTGGATGCAGAGAGTTATGACTGTCACACACCTTCCCGTTATAATATTGCAGCAGTAGAAAACAGTGAAGTTTTGCTTTGGTCGAAAGCGGATTTTGACAGCTTAATAGCAGGCATCCCCCAGCTGAGATCATTTTCCGAGCAGCTTATCTCGCGTAATATCCACAGCGGCAGGCAGCGTTTATTGACAGCGCTGAGCGCAACACCGGAAGAAAAATACCACGAGTTTGTCCAATCCTTCCCGGATTTTCTGGCCCGGCTGCCACTGCACATGATCGCCGCTTATCTCGGCATCTCACTAAAGACCCTGACACGCATCCGGCAGGCACAATTGCGGCGTTGATTGAAAAATATGGTCAAATGACCTTTTTTCGCGGGAGATTTCGGCGCAATTTTGATTGATATAAAATCAATCGTTTATGCGCGTATTTGTTACAGGTTCTTCGGGGTTTGTAGGCTCCGCCATCGTTAAAGAATTGGTTGGGGCCGGCCACCAGGTGCTCGGGCTGGCCCGCTCGGACAGCTCCGCAGAAAGAATAATTAAGGCCGGGGCACAGGTGCATCGTGGAGACCTTGACGACCTGGCAAGTGTTCAGCAAGGCGCAGCCAGTTGTGAGGCTGTCATCCATACAGCCTTCAACCATGATTTTTCGCAATATAAGGCAAACTGTGAAGCTGACCGCCGGGTAGTTGAGGCGCTGGGGACTGTTTTGGCAGGTTCAGACCGCCCGCTGATCATCACCTCCGGCATCGGCCTTCTGAATTACGGGCGTGTCGTTACGGAAGATGACGTCCTCACCGCAGGCTCGGACGTTATACCCCGCGCCGCTTCGGAGGAAGCAGCAACAGCAGCAGCAGCCAAAGGTGCGAAAGTGTATATAGTGCGGCTGCCGCCAACCGTCCACGACGAGGGAGACCACGGGTTTGTGCCGATGGTCATCAACTTGGCGAAACAAAATGGTGAATCTGCTTATATCGGGGAGGGAAACAACCGCTGGCCTGCTGTGCACCGGCTGGACGCAGCAGTATTGTACCGCCTGATCGCTGAACGGAGACCTTCGCAAAAGGTGTACAATGCCGTTGCAGAGGAAGGCATCGCGTTCCGGGATATTGCAGGGGCTATTGGCCAGGGATTGCAGTTGCCTGTAGTGGGAAAATCCGGCAAAGCGGCGGAAGCACATTTCAACTGGTTTACACATTTTGCTTCCCTCGACTGCCCGGCGTCCAGCGCAAAAAGCCGGAAGACGTTGGACTGGCATCCGGCACAGGCCGGTTTGCTTGAAGACCTGGCGGCAGGGATCTATTTTTAACCCACGAAGGGGCAGCTATCTGGCCGCTTTAATATACCCCCATCCCTCTTTTTCCCTGCTTATGATCTCGTAGATCCCGTCCGGGACGATCTCGATGCCTGCAAGGAGCTGGTCCCGGCTGATCTTGTTGTTTGTCATGGCAATTTCGCAAACTTTAAAAGAAATATTTTTATTGGCGCTTAGCCGGCTGATCTCCTCCGCCACGCAGGACTTATCCTTCACCACCATTTCCAGCCCTTTGGAATACATGACCACTTCCATTTTCGCCTCTGGATTCGCGTTGCTGATCTCCTTTAGCCATCGGACCACGTTTTTCTGATCGATGGTATCCCGGCTGGTGAGGTCAAAGACTACCTTATAGTCGGATCGTTGGGCCGTCAGTGAAAGTGAGCCTAACAGCAGCGATAGCGTTATAATATATTTCATACGAAAAAATTTTTATTGTTAACCCCTTCCTCCTCATTGATGCTGCAGCCGGGCCGCCCGGTCGTGCACGATCGGGAGGAAAGGGCCAAATTTATGTTGCCGGGATGGATAGCCGTCTGCGAAAGGCCCAAAAGGATGATCCACCGGCTTTAGGGAAATATCCGGCCAGTCCCGACTGAAATGCTTGACGGGCCTCGGTTGTGAATTGATGAAGGCCGACAGGTCCCAGGCTTCTTTGTCCGACAGTTCTGCTTTCCGGTAATCCGCCCCCAATGGCATGGCGTATCGTATAAATCCTGCAAGCCGGGACAGGCGGAAAAAGCCTGCACCCGTATTGTAGCTATGAGGCCCCCAGAGCGGAGGATAAATATAGTTCCTGCCGCCCGCCTCCTTCAGGCCTTGCCCTTCCATTCCATGACAACGCTGGCATTTCAGGGCGTAAAGTCGTTTGCCCCCGGCCGGATCGGCGGCGCGTTCCAGGTAAGGAAGTGCTGCAATGCCGCTGCCCGCAGGCTTTTTTCCTTTGGGTACACCTGTTCCCAGCCATTGCATATAGGCGATCATGGCGCGTACCTCCTTCGTTCCGCTGTCGGGAGCCTGTCCGTTAAGACTGCGTTGAAAACAATCCGATATGCGTTGAGAAATGGTTTCGACAGCGCCACGCCGTTCCCTGAATTTGGGATAGGTCGATACAACGCCACCGAAATTGTTGCCCCACGGTTGCCTGCCTGCTTTCAAATGGCAGTTCTGGCAATTCATCCCGTTCTGTTTCCGGCTGATGCTGCCTGCAGGTCCGAAATAGGATGCTGTCCGGGCGATCAGTTCCTGCCCATAACGAATCAACTCTCCGCTGCCGCCTGCCGGCATCACAGTGTCATCCGGTCCCTGCCAGAGAGAAAGAGAATCAGCATCTGCCGGAACCTTCATCAGTATCTTCTCCTTCATTTTCGGGAATTGGGCATCATTTCGCCGGAAAACCAGCTCCCCGCCTACCAATGTCGCTAGAACAATGGAGACAGCGGCAGCCATTGTTGTGTTTTTCATCAGCCGGCAAAGCAATACGTACAGCCATGCTCCTGCGCCCTACCTACTGCCCAGACGCCCGAAGGCATAGGTTGAATGGACGGAAGTACGCCGGCAAGCCACTCAGTCTTGACAGCAGCGCCATCCTGGTTGGATTTCTCACCAGCAATAGCGCTATAGACCGTGAGGGCTACATCGCAGACACAAAATAATACCCCGCTGGCTTGCAGGTCCCGGATGCCGATCTGTACAGCACCGAGACCCGGCACCTTGAAGTCATCCGGCCTGGTCTCCCAGAACGGGTTTCGGGTCGCTGCCGCGGAGGTGCGCGGATCTTTGATCTTGAACATTTCTCCCAACTTGTACTTTGACCACAGGTTATCCTGAAGAGCGTAGGGAATCGCGTCGTGACGCAATACAACGACGACACTACAGTCCTTTTCATCCGTCCCGGTGCCCTTATTCGTCAGCAGGAATACTTTTGGCCATACAAAGGTCATCATCTCCTTCGGCTCCGTGGCATCGAAGACGATCCGATGCTTCCCCTTGATATTGTTCTTGAACCATTCATCCGGGTCCGATAGATCCATACCCGGAGAGTAGCTTTCTTTAAGAACGCCGGGGGCTGCCGTCAGCGGTAGATTACTTATCCCGATAAGTGCGGCAGTGCCAGCCAGCTTTCCCAGGAAATCACGCCTGTTTGCCAACCTGTTTTGATGGAGTGTGCTCATAAGAGTGCGTTTTTGAGATTAGAAATAGATGAGTGGGGCGGATTCCGGCGACAAACCGGGGAATTGAGGTCTAAGAGTAAAGCATCGAAGAAATATTAAATTACGAAAAATATTAATAATAAAAAATAATATGTGTCGCTGCTCAAATCCCATGGTATGATTTTTTCATATGTTGATAAAACACTACCATTATGTTCCAAAAATTATACGGTCACCTGGAGGAGATAAACCGCAATACACAACTCTATAAGCATGCACTCCTGCATACCGAAGAATGGGCAGGAAAGGTGAGTGAGCAACTGGACACCATCAATTGTAGCATCTTATCCGAAAAGAAACCCCGCACATCGCCCATGCTCTTGACTGCCAATCTTCTTATAGCCGGCCTGGGAACCATAATGGTCCTCCTGTTGGTTTGGCATTCCTTCCAGTTTTCCCGCAACCTGCGGGTGGCCCTCGACCGGAATGCGGAGACCTCACGTGCAGCAGGTGTTGCCTTCACCAGCTACCAGGAACTGGAGCATAAGCAAATGGACATGCAAGCCGAGGCAGTGCGGCTGGATTCACTGGTGCAGCAGCAATCCCAAATGATAAAGGAATTGAGGCAACTTAACAAGGTGGCAATTCGCTCCCTTATTCAACTTAAAAAGACCGTGGACCAACAACAGATGGACAGTCAGGCTACTGTACCCCGAAATTAAGGTCGGACACAGCGGGCCTACACCCGGATTTCAGTTACCTTTGTCCCCTTAACGTAAGCGACTATGACTTTCAGCGACCTCAATCTGAACCCACCTTTACTGAAAGCTTTAGACGATCTGGGTTATCACTACCCCACCTCTATTCAGCGGAAAGCCTTCTCTGTAATTATGTCCGGACGGGATGTATGCGGCATAGCCCAAACAGGCACCGGCAAGACCATCGCCTATTTACTGCCCTGCCTCCGGCAATTGACTTTTTCCAAGAGCAGAACCCCGCAGTTCCTCATCATCGTCCCCACCCGGGAACTGGTCTTACAGGTCGTAGGATCAATAAAGGCGCTGACCGCCTATATGACCCTTCAGACGGTAGGGATATATGGTGGCGTAAATACCAATACGCAAAGAACGGAGGTGGAAAAGGGATTTGATATCCTGGTCGCTACCCCCGGCCGGTTATACGATCTGGTGCTCAGCGGCTCTTTAAGATTGAATACAATTAAAAAGCTGGTGATCGACGAAGTGGACGAAATGCTTAACCTGGGTTTCCGTACCCAATTACGCAATATCCTGGATCTACTGCCCGCCAAAAGGCAAAATCTGCTGTTCTCTGCTACTATTACGGATGAAGTGGATATGCTGATGGATGCTTATTTCCGCCAGCCGGAGAGGATTGAAGCGGCCCCCACCGGCACCCCGGTCGAGAACATCGATCAAAAAGCCTATGACGTCCCCAACTTCAACACCAAGATCAACCTCCTGGAATTCCTCCTTAACCATGACCCTGAAATGACCAGGGTCCTGGTCTTTGTCTCGACCAAGCAATTGGCCGATCAGCTCTATGAACAACTGGCTGAAAAATTTCCCGGCAAAACAGGGGTTATCCACTCCAATAAAGATCAGAACTACCGGTTTAATACTGTCAATAAATTCAAGACAGGAGAATTTACTACCATTATCGCTACCGATATTATCGCAAGGGGACTCGACGTAGCCGAAGTCTCGCATGTCATTAACTTCGATATTTCGGAAGTCCCGGAAAACTATATTCATCGGATCGGAAGGACGGGAAGAGCCGATCGGAAAGGAATAGCCATCAGTTTTATTACGCCAAAAGAAAAAGAGATCCAGTCCGGTATAGAGAAACTGATGAACTTTAATATCCCGGTTCTTCCCTTACCGGAAGAACTGGAGATCTCCGACGTCCTGACCGAAGACGAAAAGCCAAAGACATATACCAAGGCCATTCCATTAAATATCCCCAAACCTGAACATGCAGGCGGAGCATTCCACGAAAAACTGGAAAAGAATAAAAAGGTAAATGTCGTCGTGCGCCACAGCGACCGTATGCAAAAGAAGTATGGGAAGCCAAAGACCAGAGGGGCGAAAAAGAAATAGCTGCTACTTCAATTTATTCTTCCGGAGTGAATATTTATAAAAATCCTCCACCTTCGTCCTGGCCCAGGGCGTCTTGCGTAGAAATTTCAAGCTGGATTGCACCGATGGATTATCCGTAAAGCATTTGATCCGGATCTGCATGCCCAATGCCTCCCAGCCATAGCTTTCCACCAGGTGTGTAACGATCTTTTCCAGGGTCAATCCATGTAATGGGTCATTCGAGGGCTTTGGAGGCTGCATATTATTCCGCTTGAAATGCAAATATAGGCAACCTGCCCTTGGTCAGTAACAGTCACTGGCAACTAATTACCCTCCTGATCGCCTCTACCTCCATCCCATTTATCCACCCCACCAAAACACAGGCAAGCACACCCCTGGTCTCCGGATCATCCCCTTCGATATCACTCACCGCACCAACCCTCGTCCGGATCTCGCCATCACAGATCATAATATCCCCGTCTTCAACCACCACCGCAGCCCCGCCACTTCTGCAATGCCCGGCCACATAAGCATTTGCTCCATCCAAAGAAATATAGCCGATCTTACACGACAGACCCTTCCCCATCTGATGCACTATTTCATCATCCGCATTCAAAATAGCATATCCCGACGGCAATACCGCCCCCGGGACCACCGCCGCCGCTGCCGCCGTCTCTCCGGCATCTATGACAATGCCTATATCACAATAATGAAAAGCCAATCCCGTCTCCATTATCTCCGATGCGCTGCACTCAAATACTGCCAGGTCTACCGTCGGGTCTTTTAGAACAACCTCCGCATGCTTATACCCTCTGGCATCCTCCTGCAGGATCATTATATTTTGAATATAGATCCCTTTGGACGTAGCGCTTCCTACACGGTGTCCCTTCAAACGCATCAGGTCCACGATCAGATCACCAACGCCGCCGGGGCCTATAAAAGCCACGATCGGTATACGCCAGCAATCAACCGCCGGGAACAACATATCGATCACCGCACCTGCGACATTCCTGGGGGTGCCTTCCGTAGGCTCCATATGCAGTCTGAAACCAGGTGCTGAATTCACCTCCACCACCGCCCCATCATTTTGGCCTAATGGAACGCAGATATCAGGCGAAATAATATCCATACCGCAAATATCCAGCCCTACAATATGTGCGATCCTTTCAGCCATCAGGACATTATCCGGATGCACGCATTCCGTCACGTCCGTCGAAGTACCGCCGGCGCTGATATTTGCAATGGATTTAAGTTGCAGGGATTTGCCCGCGGGCAGGACCGCGTCCAGGGAAAGATCGTTGTTCTTTAAAATATTGCGCGTATTCTCGTCTACCTTAATAGTAGTGAGCGGTTTACTATGCCCGGTGCCTCTCCGGGGATCCCGATTGACCACCTCGATCAATTCACCGATGGTTGATACTCCGTTTCCGGTGACCATCGCCGGTGTTCGCTTAGCTGCTGCAACGAATTTGTAGCCAATCACCAAAAGACGGTAATCCCATCCTGTCACAAATCTTTCTACGATGACCCCACTCACCCCTGAACTTTCTTTCGCCGCATGGAATGCCTGGACCGCATCATCATAATTCCTGATATTAACGCCTACCCCCCTCCCATTACTTCCGTGGATCGGCTTGATAACAATAGGAAAGCCGATCGTCTTTATAGCCTTCTTCAGACTGTCAACCCGTGAGATCAGTTTCCCCCCCGGTACCGGAACCCCTAATGATCGAAGCAACGCTTTTGCCGATTCTTTATTACTGGCGATCTTGACGCCGATGCTGCCTGTCGCACCGGTAACTGATTTTTGGATCCTTTTCTGGTTGGCTCCATATCCCATCTGTATCAGTACCCTTTTATCCAGGGGGATACAGGGGATCTTCCTCCTTATTGCCTCTTCCACCATACTCATGGTCAATTGATGAACCTTTGTAGCATCCCATCGCTCCTGTATCATGCTGGCATACTTAGGAACATCCTGCTCTTCCTTCTGTAATAACGCTACCGTCATATTCGCAGCTATTGCCGCAGCTAACAAGCCCACCTGCTCATCCGCATATTCAAAGATAACGCGGGTTACCAGTCCTGTATCCGTAGCTTCTGCAGATTTAAAAGAACATTCCACCCCTGCCTGCCGCTGTAACTGAAGAGCGATTACCGCAAACAGATACCCTACCCTGGCCTCTCCTTCATATTTCCCCATATCCTCCCCTTTAAAATCGGTCACTTCACGTGCTGCTTCCACCTCCCGCTCCTGTACTGCAACATTTATCACGATCAATCGATGATGATTCAAGCTCCAACAGTTAGGCCCGCGCATTATATTTGTTCCAAGCACTTCCATATAGCATAAAATTTCTTATCCGGGGAAAATACGCTAACTTAACAGGAATAAACCTTATTTTCTGATCATACATGACAGCAGTCTCCGGAAAAAACGATGTTTACCTGCACAAAGCAGTCTCCAAAAATCACCATATCATTGACACCCGGCATCTGTTAGCCGTCCTCACCGTGAACTGGCTATTCGATCCCATTTTCAGCGGCATCCCCCCGGAGCTGGTCCAAAAGACACATGACGATCATGAAGGATTGCAGATCACCCCGGAAAGTACTCCGGGCGCCCCTCCCAAAAAAATTATTTATATTTCTGTCGATGACCAGGAGCAAACAGCACACCTGTTACACGTCATTTCCTTCATGAATACCCTACCGGACACCTCATTCACCATTTATTGTCCGGAAGAACAACAGCATAAACTGAAGCCATTTGTCAACAATCATATTTCATTCCTTATAAAAAAAACGCGGACCTGGGGACTGCGTGGCAGCTCCTCCCGGGCCGCCCTCCGCTTCGACGGAGTAATGACTTTTGGCTCAGGCGTGCTGCATTTCCTGCGCCAGGGGATCCCCGTATGGATCGCAGGCCCATATGGATGGGGTGGTTTGGTAGGAACGGATAACTTTCCCCATCTCGTGAAAAGAGGTTTTATGGGTCGGCCGGGAGCAGTCTACGGAGAAGCAATCCCGGCAAGCATTGTCAGCGAAGAATTCACCTCCATCCAAAAGCGGCCTCCTCCGCCGGAAATACTGGAACAGGTAAAACAACTGGCAGAAGAAGTTGACAGTATCCCGCTCTCCACAGCAAAAGACTGGATCCGGCAGGCGAAAAAAGCTAAAAAGGCGCTATACGACAACGAAGGCAGATGGCAACTGCGGCCAAGAATAGCCTCTCATATCGCACTGGTCAGCAACGACGGACTCATTTATTGCCAGCGGCAAACTATCCACGATACACTGGCAGTTGTCAACTGCCGGAGAGTAAATTTTCTGGAAAGGATCGATGGAAATAAAGACTGTGCCGCACTGTTTGCATATTCCGGCATGACCATCCCCGCTTTCTGGACCCAGCTTTATACACTATGGGATAAAAAAATTATCATTTTCTGATATGTTCCGAAGGCTAAGGCATATTGTCGGCTTTTACAATGTCAGCATCATCGTACCACTATTTCAAGGCATGGACATATTCCGGAAAAACCTCAGCGCTAATCAGGTTTATTTCCGGCAGAATGGTATCGAACTGATCATTGCTGCAGACGAAAATTGCACCGGGGTCGAACACCTGGCAGACGAATTCCCCTTTATCAACTGGAAAATAATCTCGGTCCCCGGCCTCAGGCAAGACCACCGGAAAGCTTCCGTGCTGCTAAATGCAGGTTTGCAACACGCCCGCCACCAGTATATCCTGTACATCCATCCCCATACGATCTTCACCTCGGATGTTATATACCGGTCCCGCTATATATTACACCATTACCCGCAGTGTTTCACCGCCATACACAGCGACGAAGCGGGTATTTCCTGGAGCAACGGGATCTCCCACGGAAAAGGGATAGTAATGGTCCAACGGCAGCTGCTGATGGGCTGCGGTGGATTTGAACAAGGAGAAGAATTTCAGCTCATCAACAGCCTGACACAGGAAAAACTGGAACGGGCCCAGCTAAACAAAATGATCATTGCAGAAGGAGGATTCCTGTTGACAGCCGCGGATCCCCGGAACAACAGACACTGGAATGAGCCCGCCAGCAACAACACCGGAGACCAGCCCGCCCCGAATGCGGCTCCCGCAAAAGAATATATACTATTTGACTGGGCCATGGAAAAAAGCTCCGCTTTGCCTGATCTTGTGCTTGGCAAATTCCAACGTTTCTTTATGCGGACGCCCGAAGATCTGAGCAGGCAGCATCAGCTGATCTGCCTCATACAGATAAGAAATGAAAGCAGCCATCTCCCGGGCGTGCTCGATCATATCAACGGAATTTGCGACGGCATTATCCTGCTGGACGATGGCAGCACCGACGGGTCTTATGAAAAAGCTCATGCCGGCAAGCTGCTGCTAAAAGTACAAAAAGCTTTTACCGGAAAATTCAACGACCTGGAAAATCGGAATTTACTGCTGGAACTAGCCCATCTGTTCCGATCGGAATGGTTCCTTTTCCTGGACGCAGATGAGCGCTTTGCTTTCCATCGTCCCGCTCTCGACCCGATCCTGCAAATGAAGGAGATCGATACCGTCAGCTTTCGGCTGGTGCATATCTGGGACAAGAAAGATCAATACAGGAAAGATCTTCCCGAAGGACGCGGAGGTGTTCTTCGGCGCTACCGCCTGTTCCGGAGTAAAGGCTTCATGCAGATCCCCGCCAACCGGGACCTCCATTTCTGCGTAACTCCATTTCGACAGGAAAAATACAACTCCCCACTCCTGTTGCTACATTACGGCCTGATGGAAGCAGCCATACGAAAAAGCAAAAAAGACCTTTACCTCGCGCAGGACAACAATGGGAAAAAACAAGGCTATTCCTACGATTATTTGACGGACGAAGACCCGCAGCTGGCCAACCTTGACGATCTTATTTCCGGAGATCGATCACCGTAGCATGACAGGCAAACCGGACATGGGTTCCCCTGGTCTCGTATTCCTCTTCTGTGATCGCTCCATCTTTTCTTAGCACCCGGGCAAATTTTCGGGTATGTTTGCGCAAACCTTCCGTCAGCCTGGGAGACCCCGACTCCAATGCGTCCATAAAATATTTTGGCCGGGGTACGATATAGGACAGGACCAGGCTTTCCGTCACCGTCAGGGCAGCGGGGATCTTCCCAAAATAAAAGGAAGACGCATCCTTTATTCCATAGACATTGGGGCCCCACTCAATGATGTTAAGATAGATCTCCAGCAGACGGTCCTTCGGTATGACATAAACCTCCTCCATCAGCCAGGCAAGTACCATTTCCTCCAGTTTTCTAAACATATCTTTTCGATGATGCAGGAACAGGTTCCTCGCCAGCTGCATAGTGATGGTACTGGCTCCCCTGCCTATTTTCCTGTCGTGGATATTATCGCGGATGGCACAGCCAAAAAATTTCTCATCAAACCCCTTGTGTGAATAAAACCGGCGGTCCTCCGTCCGGAGAATAGTCTGGATAAAAGCACCGGCAATATCCTTGAGTGGGACAAAATCAGCGTGCCCTTCTATAAGCGAGATCATCTTCACGCTCCGGCCATCTTCCCGCACGGTGTGTACAAAAGGACTGCGGAGATAAGAAAGATCCAGTTGCCCCATGCTCCTGACAGCAAAATCCTGCCGGGAAAGATGAGCTTTAAAAGTATGGCCCCACTCCTTGCCAAGTTCAAGCTTGAATAAGGCATCAAATGACAGGCTGCCTTCAGACCGCATGTCCGCAAGCGCCGGGCTGATAGAAAAAGGGAACGACCGGATAAAATGCAGGGCCTCGAATGGCAGCAGTCGAAGGGCGGTGTGGATGGTGTCATTTTCCCCTTGCACACTATCGACGTCCCCTCTCTTCCAAGCCACCCCGCCTGCAAAACTCAATTCGCACAGCCGGCCCTCGAACGACATCTCTATAACACGCTTAGACTTTACACGCTTACTGACCATCGTCCACTGCAGGTCAGAGATCACCAGCGGTATCGGGATAAGCGTAGGATGATGGAGACGGACCTCACCAACAAAGCCCAGCAGCTTCATCTGACCCCATCCACGCATCCACCACCCGAACAGGAAGCGCAAAGGATTGCATCCGCACCTCAAACGTACCCGGGCAATCTCTATTTTCAATCCATAAACACTTACCCCTACCCGCTCCAGCCGTATACCCTTAAATGGCCGATACCTTACACCCCCGGAATGTAATAGGATACCATAACGGTCCTGCAATCTCCTGGATGCAGCAACACCGGTCTTCGATGCACACCGGGTTGCAGGGAACAAGGCCGAACCAATTACCAGGACGACATTCTTCAATATGATTTTAACATCTCTGATCACTCATATTTGATTTTCAGGCTTGTCAGCATAAGGGTTAATATTATATGTTATTAATATCTTATCGTATTGTTAATTGATGAAATTTTTGTTGTTTTAATCATCCACTCTATAGACTGTCCCTACCGCCATCCTAAGTTATTAAACCTTTTATTTTATGAATAAAATTTACATTTTATCCGCAATCATATTGCTATCTCTGCAAGGGTTCGGGCAGCAGGTCAGGCCGGACCCCGGCAGACTGGTGGCTGTCAGTAAAGGTGACTCATTTTCCATTCGTTCTACCAGCATCCATTTTGAAAAACGCGCCGGTCTGAGGAACACACTGCGGCTGATAGGGATCGGCGCTATGACCTACCAGGCGGACAGAATGGCAACGGCCAACAGCAAGGGCCAGCGACAGGACCTGAAGCGCAGCGCCGCCGCCCCCATCGGAGCAGGGCTCTTTTTATCTTCCAATGCATTGGCAGGACGGAAGAGCAATACTTCCGGCTTCATCACATTCACCTTCTTCAATAAGGACAGGGTACCCGTACAGACCAACATCATACGCCCCAACAGGAAATTATTGTTACGCAATGGGGGCATCCTGCTGTCCGGAAAGCTTCCCGATGACGGTTATATTGGTTTTGACGATGGTGGCGATCCAAAAAGTCGCAACATCGCTGCCGGTCTGGTGCTCGATCTGCTTCCGGCAGAAAAACTTCTGAGACCGGCTACGACACACCTGTATCTCGAAAAAATAAAGGTGCCAGCCATTAATACGGCAGTAAGCCTATTCGATGGCAGGATACTAAAAGCACCAGGTGCCCCCTCTTTCCCTTCAAACGCAGGAACAACCCACAAATCTCCCGTGTTGCATGCCAGGGCAATGAAGCCTGTTCCCAGGACACCGGTCGCTTTACATAAGAACCCAATTGCCGTCCCGCCGGTAAGCAAACAAACGATAGCTCCGCGGTTCATACTGCCCGCCCCAAAACAGAAGCCGGTTGAACCGCCATTTTTTACCCGGCTCGATTGGATCCGTGACAAAGATGACAAAGAGATCGTTCCGGAAGAAGAAGAGGCTGACCCCGACGACGACATCACTTTCATTTTCTCCAAATTGGCCTTTAGTTTGCCCACCGTCAACGATATGGAGGAAGATGAAGGATACGGCGATGATGATGACGACGACGACGACGATGATGACGATGACGATGACGACGATGACGATGACGACGATGACGATGACGATGATGACGATGACGATGACGACGATGACGACGACGATCAGGAAGGCACCGACGACGAATGCACAAATCTGCTTGTGGGGGGTCTCATTACGCCTGACGAATACGAGTCCTGCGTCTGCGACCAGCATCCGGAAATTGCTACGTGCAGCCCCCCGCCGCCAAAGCCGGACAATACCCTTAAATGCATCATATGTAGTACAGCTTACACCATTGCTGTTGCAAACCATATTACAACATACAACACCGTAACCATACCGGCTTGCGAGGCAGGTGCTCCGGCGACTATCGACGGGTGCAAAGTCCGGGCTAAACACAACCTCGAGATCCAGTTGTCTGTAGACTACGCAACTTATGTAAGTTGCCTGTTTGCAGCTGGCTGCATTTGATATAACCTGACCACCGGCGCCAATAGGTCTTAAAACATCTGTTGGTGCTTTTTAATAATAAACCAAAGCTAAATGGATATATTAATGCTGATATTGATCCTTGTCCTTGCGATAGGCGGCATATATACCTGCAGACTGATCATATTGCACTTACAGCACAGGGACAGTCCGCTTGGCGCAAAATTGTGCAGCACCAGCGGAAAATTCAATTGCGACAAGGTCCTGAGATCAGGCCTGGGTAAAATATCAAAGAATATTCATCTGGCAGATATCGGGCTGGCATATTTCATTTCACAGTCCTTGTTCATTATCCTGGAAAGCATCAATGGCCGGATCGCCAGCTGTACAGAGATCATAACGCTCCCTTGCCTGCTCGCTTTCGCAATAAGCTGCTTCTTCCTGGGATACCAGGCTTTTCTGATAAGATCATGGTGCAAAATGTGTCTGATAATAACAGGCCTTGTTTGGCTGCAGCAGCTTGTACTGATCATGGGATATGTCCTCAGGAACAATATCAGTAAGGATTATTTTTCAGAAGGCGCTTTTCGACTGGATCATCTGCCATCCCTTTTGATGTTTGCAGCCAGTCTCGCAATGGCAAGCACCTGGTTCTTCATCAAAAAGCTCATGGCTGCCGCCGGCGAAGTGGAGGCAACAAAAAGAAAAATACTTCTTTTTAAGAAGAATGCAAATATATTCAGAGCGGCGCTCAAAACACAAAGGACCATCGATACAACGCTCTGGGAAGACGACTTCTTATTAGGCGCCAGAAATGCTTCTACTCAACTGGTGGTAGCTCTTAACCCCTATTGCCCGCCCTGTGCAAGAGAATACCGGGAGGTCTTGCAGCTGCTCCAGCTATTTCCCGACGCTATCGTTGTCGCAATAAGATTTTTCGCACCGCCCAAAGTGGATAAAGCGACAAATGCAGCGCGGCAGCTGTTGCAGGAGTATAGTTCCACACCAATAACCAAACAACCTCAGATCTTAGAGAAGTGGTTCAGCTCATTGTCATTGGATGACCGCGGAAGATCATCTCCCGGGCAAGACCCCGCGCTGGAGCAGCTGCTGCAAAAACATCAGCAATGGTTCGAAGAAAATAAAATAGTCCATACACCTACTTTTTTCATCAATGGACATGAATTCCCTAAACTTTATGAACTATCCGATTTGAGAATGTTGATGGCTAAATTAGCCAAACGTCCCCTGAAATTCGCCCCTGTACGGGAAAGCCAATAGAAACAATCCACCAGGACACCTAAAAAACAGAACATGCTTTGTCAACACGAACTGGAGTCTGCAGGCCAAAAATGCGCAGATTATTTGATCAATAATATTCTGGAGGACGGCTCCTTCGTGTATGAGCAGAATTCCAGGACAGGATTTATTTCCCAAAACTACAATATGCTCCGGCATTCCGGCGCCATTTATGCTTTATGCGGATGGCTGCGGACGTACAGGAATGCACGGTCACAAAAGCAGGTGGAAAAAGCCCTCGATTATCTTAAAGCGAAAATCGTACCCCTCCAGGAGCGGCTCTTATGTGTGCGCGAACAAAATGAGATAAAACTGGGCGGAGCCTCCTTATCGCTGCTGGCGCTTATAGAGTATCATAAGCTACGCCCGCTTCCCGGAAACATACCCATCATGCAAGGGCTGGCAAGGTTCATATGCTGGATGCAGGATGGAACAGGAAAATTCAGAAGCAAATTCAGCCTGACAGGCAAAGCCGTCGGAGATTGGGAATCGACCTATTATCCCGGACAGGCAATTCTCGCCTTGACACGCCTGTACCATACCGATGGCGATATTACATGGCTGGCAGCGGCAGAGCATGGCGCCACTTTTTTGATTAGTAAATACAACCAAAAGGATCCGGTGCGCCGGCCCTACAACCACTGGCTATGTATTGCCATCGCCGAACTTCATCTGGCCCTGTCGTCCGGCTCGTTTTATAAACAGTACTGGCTGTTGGCCAATAATATCCTTGATTCTGTCCGCCCCTTTAATAAAACACCTAAAGCTTATTCCTCTGCGCAGATGGCGACAAGAGGCGAGGCGCTGCTTGCAGGCCTCTTACTGGAATTGGAGTTAGGCAACCATAACGCAGCTGACAGCCTGGCGCCGGTGGTAGACGATATACTCCGGTATTGTCTGAATTTTCAGGTAAAAGACACAGGATACAGACGCTATCTCGGCGGGATCATACAAGGAAATAATAACTATAATATTCGGATCGATTACGTTCAGCATACGCTGTCCGTTATAATGGGCCTGACACAGCGCTACACAATAACATCCGGGGCGCAGACAATGACAGTGGCCTGATACCCCCGCCACTCCGCCTCACAACTCCACCGCCGGGTCCCAGAATAGTTCCTTAAAACCGACGACCTTGTCTCCGACCACTTTAACACCCTCCTTTTCCAGCAGCCGGCGGCGGGAATTTTGATGATCACCGGACAGATGCCCGGTACTGTTGACCACCCGCTGATAAGGTACGGGCTTCCCTTTGGCCGGGATCCCCATCGCCCTTCCTACCATTCTTGGATTAGGCAGGTTCAGCGCCTTGGAGATCGCCCCATAAGAAGTGACCCGTCCCTTCGGTATCTGCCTTACAAGATCATGAATGAGATCAACCATGGATCCGGCTGCATCTTTTTCCCCGGATGGTTTTACAGAAACCAGCCTTGCCTTTTTCGACGACGGCTTGTCCTTTGATATTTTTTTCATTACAATTCCTTTAACGGATCCCAAAACAATCGCTTAAAATCCATCACCTGGTTGTCCTTTACCACTACACCCTCCTTTTCCAGCAGCTGCTGCATTTTCTCCGGAGGGTTATAATGATGCCGGCCGGACAACAAGCCCTGCCGGTTCACCACACGATAGGTCGGAACAGGATTCGGGCCGTTAGCCCCCGACAACATAGCCCACCCTACCATGCGGGCAGACATCCTTGTACCCAATGCAGCAGCAATAGCTCCATAGGTGGATACCCTGCCTTTAGGTATCTGTCGTACAAGTTCATGGACCAGGTCAAAGAAAGAATCAGCATCGTCTGTTTTCCCGGATGGCTTTACGCGCTTCAGCATAGTCAAATTTAATTCATTCCGGGCATTGGCCATACCACGAACCCGAAACATCATTTACATCTTAAGCGCCTGGTTCAATGCCTCCAATACGTCCACATGCTCATCTTTTTCGTTGTCGGCACGCCGGCCAGTACGTCCGCCCATAAATTTATCTTTACACCATTGCAGCACTTTCCCAAACGCGGGGTATGCAGCGATCTGTGCGTCCAGCCAGGACATCGCCTTATCCCTGCCCAGCTTTTTTTCCATTGCCCAGGCCGTTACCAGCGCATTCGAGGGAATAAAATTCCTCACTGTATTATCCACCCGCGGCGTAAACTTCAGAATGCGATCCAAAAGCATATCGGACTTCCCGCCGCCGGAGATATATTCCATCCAATCCTCCAGGCGATTGTCAATATCTTCGTCATACGGCTTTCCGACACCCAAATTTTCCGGCCACAACCTCGCTGCTGCTATATACTGCGCCGCACGCTTATTGTCTTTCCTCCCAAGCGCCTCCACCGCCTGCATCAGCTTGGCCTTGCGATACAACGTCCGGCCTTCGGTTGCCCCCTCAAAAGGAATGATATCAAGTTTTGAAAGTATCACATCTGCATCCCTGTACCTTTTATTCAGGATAAGTGTCCTGGCATATAGCATACCCATTATATATTGATCCTGGTGTGCTTTATAGTACGGTTCAGCGATCGCCAGGGCTTCCGCAGCCTGCCCGTGGCCAATATAATATTCAGCCAACAATTTGTGATATCTCCATTGGCCCTCGTCCAGTGACAAAGCTTTGCGCAGATCCTTCAGGCTTTGACCGCTGTCTTTCCCGTATACCGCAGCACGCACGGCATAAAAAGGAGCATGATCCGGCGCGGTACCACAAGCCGCCAGCAGCGTCTTGCATTCTTCCGTCCGGTTCCTGTCTTTGTAGATCAACGCCAATTGGTACTTCAGCCACCAGTCGTCCTGGCTTTTCAGCAGGGCCTCCAATACAGACGCTGTTTCGGACCGGAAAGGGAAGGCAAGCGCAGGGTCGATCCCGGAGCAATCCACTTTCTGCCCTCGTAAAAAGCTCAGCCAGCAGGCGGCTTCAGTCGAGCCCGCGTCCATACTGAATAATTCCTCCGTCTCCCGTATATAGCCCGCATTATAGTACCATACAGCCAGTTCCGTGTAGGTTTCATGCGGCAGCTCACTTCTTATTAAGGATTTGAACTGCGCCTTGCCGGCTTCCGCTCGCCGGCCCAGGTACTTTTCAAATCGGGCAAAATGATTCAGTGGATCATAGTCAAGGATAGTGCGCAGCGTTTCCGACGCTTTCACCGTATCACCAAGCCACCTGTAAGCCACGGCCTCCAGCATCAGCGCATCCATATTCCATCGGTTGAAGTCGAGGGCTTTTTGAGCATACCGGATAGATTGATCGTATTGTTTTTCCTTCCCGGCTAATTTTGCTAACCCGGTATATGCCGCACTCCTGTACTCCTGCGTCAACGCAGCGATACTATACCCGTCTTTTGCATCAGCTGTATTGTTCAGCCAGTCATTGATCACTCCATAATAATAATTAGCCTCCCCCGAAAGCCCATCTACCTGCAACGCCCGTCTTATCGTCGCCAATGCATCCTCATATTGCATATTTCTGTATTGGAGCACCGCCATTTCTACCAAAGCGGGCAATAAATTCCCGTCTTTCTCCAGCGCTTTCTGCAAATGCTGCCCTGCCTCCCCGTACAACTTCTGATCCATCAGCTCCCTTCCCTGTGTATATTCTCCATATGCACTGCCCCAATCGAAATCCTTTGGCGCCTCCAATGGGCGGTGTAATACACCCGCCGAAGGATCTCCGTCATAGACCATCTTATTGCCACCCAACCTGGCAAACAGGCCGACGCCATCGCCTTTCACACGCACCGAATCCGCCAACGTCTCCAACGGGCCCAGCCGGACCCTCTTGCTATAAACCACCTTGTCTTCCTTTCTCACTTCAAGCGTATCGTCAATCTTTTGCACGGCTGACAGGTAAACTTTCAACCAGCCATTTTCATTTTTAATATTCAATGCACCATAAGCATTGGCTTCTACCATTCCTTTACTACCCGATACAGGATACCAATACTCCGTCCAGGTATCTGTAGCATAAGGCGCAAAGCCGATATGCTTGAACGGAGTAAGACTGCTTCCGGGGGCATTCTGGTTAAACAGCCGGCCGGACTGTATTTCCACATATTGCCCATTTGTATCTGTAAGCATTTTCTCCCAGATCATACCCTGCCCCGACAAACCCCAGATCCAGATTTTCTTCCCTGCCTTATCATCATAGGTCCCATACCGCACCATCCCATCTTCGTCGTCATGATAGTAAGCACCGAAAAAATGAGTAAGCTTCCCCACCACATGATAGGATTTATAGCCGCCGAAATTGTTCTGCTCGTAAAAATTAATATTGCTGCCATTGCTCCTGTTCACGGGCCAGTCCGCATATTCGCCCTCGTGACCGATGTAATGCGTTCCGGGAAAAATGAATTCAAGCCCCCCCTTTGATCTCACGCCAAGGTTCATCCAATGGTAGTAAGGCTGCGATAAAGGAGTATTGTTGTACCAAAATGACCGGGTGGTGAAAAATGCCTTGTCTTTAGGCAGGTTTATTTCTATTCTCCACTCACTGCGTGTCAGCAGGTCCAGCGTACCTATGACGCAGCTAACGCTGCCATCGCTGTTCTTATAGGCAACATAATCCACGGGGGCGGCGCAGCTGGGCGCATGTCCGAAGATGCCATAATTCGCCTCCAGCCCACCGCTTGTCCAGGGGCCCCGCATTGCCACATCCCTGAATTTCACCGCACCATTGTAATATATAAATGATCTGCCTGTTTTATTCACGATGGCAGCCCATATCTTTCCGCCTATTTCCGGCAGGATCAACACCGTGATAAATTCATTGCGCAGCTCCACCACCTTCCACTGCTTTTGAACAGCCTTATCTGTAAACCCGTCATACTTGAAATAAGGATAAACGGGTGAAAATAAGGCTACCGGATTGGGATCGGAATAAGGATAAGTAGTGAACATTTTCATGTACTCTCTGACGCTTGCATCCTGTTGGGAGAACGTCAAAGCCACACGGAACAAGAACAATATCAGGGCAGTCAGTCTTTTCATTTTATGAAAAAATTAGTTGTATGCTACCTCCCCTCAAAATACGGCCGCTCATCGTCCGCCTCCCTCTCCTTCTGCTGCCAGTAAGCCAGCGTCACCGTATGTCCCTCCGGTGTCTTCAGCAATCTTCCGAAGATGGCATTCACCGGGTTGAACATCACATCTGTCACCCCAACCGTAAACGTCGCCGGCACTTCAACGCCTTCCCCGGACCCCTCTGCCGGCAAAGCCCCGGCCGTCGAAGCCGCCTTGGGGGGAGGGCTGGGAACGACTACTACCGTAAACCTGTTGTACACCAGGATGCGCCGGAGGAAATCCAGCCTCTCCGGGGAAACATTCTTCTCCACGATGGCGCATTTAACCCCGTTCAGGTCCTCGAATAAATGATTTTGATTGATAGCCATATCTAAACCCCTATGCTCAATGAATAAATGTAGTCATAGACCCATCCCATCAGCCCCGTCATGATGATCCCCACCACACAAACCAGGAAGGCGATGTTGGGCAACAGTGGTATTTTCAATTTCCCGATCGGCTCCGGCTGGCTATCCATAAAGATAGCCTTTATCACGCGCAGATAGTAATACAGCGAAATGACCATATTCAACGCGGCAATGCCGATGAATACATAATTACCTTTCCCGGCGCCTGCCATCAGCAAAAAGAATTTGCCGAAAAAACCCGCCGTAGGCGGAATGCCCGCCAATGAGAACAGTGAAATCGCCATTATCCAGGATAGCAAAGGATTAGTGGCATATAGCCCCTTGTAGTCGCCGATGCTTTCCTTGCCCGTCTGCGCACTGATGAGCGATACGACGCCAAAAGCGCCCAGGTTGGAAAAAATATAGACCAGGATAAAATAGATCACGGACGCATCCCCGGCCCTGGAGCTGCCGGCAATACCGGCAAGGATAAACCCCGACTGCGCGATGGAAGAAAAGGCCAACAGGCGTTTGAGCTTGTCCTGGCGCAGGGCAAACAGGTTGCCTGTCACCATTGTCAGGATCGACAAAAGGACCAATATCCGGTACCAGTTGCCAGCCAGTGGTTTAAAGACAGTATACAGCACCTGGATGAATACAAAGAACACGGCACCTTTGGAGACAACGGATAAATAAGCAGTGACCGCGACGGGGCTCCCCTCATAGACATCAGCCGTCCACAAATGGAAAGGAACGACAGAGATCTTGAAGGCAAAGCCGGACAAGATGAGGATAAAGGCAAACAGCTGGAACGGGCTGCTGTCGAGATGTTGTGCAATGGCATCGAAGCCCAGGGTCCCCGTGGCGCCATACAGCAGTGAGATGCCGAATAGGAGCAGGGCGGAAGAAAAGGCAGAGGACATAATAAATTTCATGGCAGCCTCCGATGACTGTCTTTTTTCCAGATCGAAGCTGGAAAGCGCGGCCAGCGGGATGGTAGATAGCTCAAGGCCGAGATAGAACATCAACAGGTTGCCGGCAGAGATCATGAAGAAAAAGCCCATCAGGGTAGCCAGTAATAACATATAAAATTCCAACACCTGCCGGTGGCCCTTCAGCCAGTCGTATGCCTGCAGCGAGATGATCAGCGTACCCAGGTTGAGCATGTTCTTTTCCAGAACCAGCAACTGGTTGGTATGGAACATACCATTGAACAAAGTGGCATCCGGACAGCCGGGGAAACCCAGGATAAAATTCGCCAGCAGCAGCAGGTTAACGAGATGGAGGATGGCGCCGGTCTTGTACTCCCTGGTCCCTACCTTTATGAACAAAAGCAGGATGATGATGCCGGAGACGATCAATTCCTGCCGTAACGAAAGAATAATGCCAGCCCACATAGATTAGTTCATTTAATGATGGATGTGTCTTAATGTGCCTTCCCGGCGTGATCCATGATCTCCCCCACACCGGATGCCAGCAGGTCATTCAGCCAAAACGGCGCAACGCCGATGGCAATAATGCCTGCAACCAATAAGATCCCAGCCAGCTTCTCATTCCACGTCGCATCGGCAAGTCCGTTATAATGCGGATCCCTCACTGGTCCCATGATCGATTGTCCCGTCGCCCGGAGGATATATACCGCCGTGATCACGATCGAAGCGCAGGCTAATATTGTCGCCAGGCGATACATTTCACCGGTGCGTTGCCAGGACCCCATGAAAACGGTGATCTCGGCCACAAATCCGCTGAGGCCGGGCAATCCTAGCGAACATAAGCCCGCTATCACAAACACCGTGGAAATAAAGGGCATTATTTTCAACAGCCCCCCCAAACGCTCCACCAGCCTCGTATGCGTCCTGTCATAGATCATCCCGATGGCAGCAAAGAAAAGGGCCGTCATCAGCCCGTGAGAGATCATCTGCATGACAGCCCCGGCGATGGCCGTTCTGGTCAACATGCCGATCCCCAGCAGGATAAAGCCGCAATGACTGATGGATGAATACGCGTTGATGTACTTGAGGTCTTTCTGCATCATGGTAGCAAAGGCGCCATACACGATCGCTATCGTCGCCAGCAGGATAATGACAGGTGAATATTCCCGCGCTGCTTCAGGCATCAGGAACACCGCCACCCGCAGACAGCCATACCCGCCCAGTTTCATCGAAATACCGGCCAGGAACATCGACGCCGCCGTCGGCGCGGAAGAGTGGCCGTCCGGAACCCAGGTATGTAAGGGGAACAACGCCGTAAAAATGCCGAACCCAACAAATAAAAAGGGGAAGAATTTTCGCTGCACCTCCGCCGGGAGATGCATTTGCGCGATGGTCTGCCAATCAAAAGTATGAAGGCCATCGACGCCACCAGTGTTGTAATACATCCCCAGCAATCCGACAAACACCAGCGCCGATCCGCCCATAAGCATCAACGCCAGCTTCATGGCGCTGTATTCCTTTTTTCCTGATCCCCATATCCCTATCAGCAAAAATTTCGGGATCACCGAGATCTCCAGGAAAAAGAAAAGGGTAAAAAGGTCCAGCGAAAGAAAGAATCCATACGCCCCCGCACTGAGAAAGAGCAGTAAAGTAAAGAACTCCTTACCCTTCGCACTAATGCTCCACGACACCAATATCGCCGCTACCATGACAACTGCCGTCAGCAGGATCATGGCAATGGAGATACCATCCACGCCGACATGATACCAGATATTCAGCGGCAGGAACCAGGCATGCCTGTACTCGAACAGCATAGCAGCATCATTGCCGGCAGCGCGTTCTTTCCAGTACAAAGCCAATAACCCGAAGGACAGCAGCAATTGCACGGTCGCACCGGCCAGGGCTACCCAACGTACCCCGTTGAGGCCTCTGCAGAACAGAACGGCTATTGCCGTGATCAATGGCGCTAAGACCAGCAGTGACAGGTTCATGTGTATATATAAATAAATAAAACCGCTAATACTGCTATTCCGGCAAAAAAGTACAAGGCATAGTCCTGCACTTTCCCCGATTGAAATCCTTTTATGCCGGCAGAGACCTTTGCGGTCACCGCTGCCAGGAGATTCATAAGCCCGTCCACAATATTTCTGTCTATCCACGCTGCAGGCCTGCCGATGAGATTGAAAATAATTTTTTTCGTAATAAAGGAATATACTTCGTCGATATAAAATTTGTGGTAAGCGAATTTGTACAGGCCGCCCAGCGCAGCCGCTGCCTTTGCAGGCCGGTCACTCTCTTTCCGGTACAGATAGCCCGCCATAAAGATCCCCGCAAGCGCCAGCGTTACAGGGGCGATCGCAAAAGCGCCAATAGCATGAGCTTTCTCCGGCGCGCCATCATAGGTCACGAATCGGGAAAAAGGAACAAACCCGGCGAATATCACACCCGCCGCGAGTATCACCAGCGGGAGCTTCATCGTGAGCGGCCCTTCCCCATGATGACTGCCGACATCATGCGGCCGCCGGCCCCGGAATACGGAAAAGTACAGCCTGAACATATAAAAAGCAGTCAGCCCCGAAGTAAACAATCCGATGGCGTACACGAATTTATTGGCATGAAAGGCAGCCTGCAGGATCTCCTCCTTACTAAAGAAACCCGAGAAAGGCGGAATGCCGGCAATCGCCAGACAGGCGATCAAAAAGCAACCATGTGTCAGCGGCAGCAGCTTCCTCAATCCTCCCATATCCTTCATTTCATTGCTATGTACCTTATGGATGATCACACCCGCGCAGAGGAAAAGCAAGGCTTTAAAAAAGGCATGGGTAAAAAGATGGAACATGGAAGCCGTATATCCCGAAGCGCCCAATGCAAACATCATATACCCGATCTGCGACATCGTTGAATAAGCAAGTACCCGCTTGATATCTGTCTGCGTACAGGCAATGACCGCCGCCAGTATAGCAGAGACCGCGCCGATATAAAGCACCACCTGTAACACCGCGGGACCTGCATAAGCGTACACAGGGTACAGTCGCGCTACCAGGTATACACCGGCCACCACCATCGTTGCGGCATGGATCAGGGCCGAGACAGGCGTAGGCCCCTCCATCGCATCCGGCAGCCAGACGTGCAGGGGGAACAGGGCCGACTTGCCCGCCCCTCCGATAAATACAAGCACCAGCCCCCAGGACAGCAGCGAAATGCCCAGGAAAGACGCCGTGGTAATGCTTGCCAGCTGCGGAGAAGGCTCCGTGAGCCGCTGGATCAAAGTCCGGAAATCCAATGTCTCCGCGTGGAATGACAGGATCAATATTCCGACAAGGAACCCCAGGTCGGCAAATCGCGTGACGATAAATGCCTTTTTAGCTGCTGCGACAGCCGACGGCCTGTCGAAGTAATACCCTATGAGCAGGAAGGAGGAGCAACCCACCAATTCCCAGAAGATATAGATCTCGAAGATATTCCCCGAGAGCACCAGTCCCAGCATGGAAAAAGTGAACAGGCCGAGAAAAGCATAATAAGTGCCGAACCTCGCTTCCCCTTTCATATACCCCAGGCTGAAAATATGCACCATCAGCGAAACAAAGCTCACCACCACGATCATCATCACCGAAATAGGGTCGAGGATAATGCTCATGTCGATTGAAAGACCCGGGGAAAAAGTCAGCCAGGTTACCTTCAGGGGAACGACGGGCCGGCAGGCCCCATCCGCCAGACATGCAGCGAAGTAACGGTAGGCCGTCCACAGCGACAAGCCGGTGGAGGCCAGCACAGCGCCTGTACCGATAACGCCGGAAAGACGCCGGAGATACTTCCTGCCCCACAGCCCCAGGACAACAAAGGCGGCCAGCGGCAACAAAGGGATCAACGCTATATAAACATAGTTTGGCATATTGGCATCGTTCAGAATTTCATTTCGCCCGCATCCTCCACATCGATGGAACGGAAGTTCCTGTACAGATTGATAATGATCGCAATGGCCACCGCCGCTTCCGCAGCGGCAATGGCGATGATAAACAAGGAAAAGAAAATACCTTCCAGCTTTTCAGGATACAGGTATTTATTAAAAGCGACAAAGTTGATGTTCACGCTGTTCAGGATCAATTCCACCGACATCAGCATCGTGATCATATTCCGTCTCGTAAACAGGCCATACATGCCGATGAAAAAGAGCGCGGCGCTTACAAACAGGATATGGCTCAATGGCACCTGGTTCATTTGTCTCCCGGTTTTGTTTTAATTGCAATGACAATGCAGCCGATCATCGCCGCCAGCAACAGGATACTGATCACTTCGAAAGGCAATACATAACCATGCTCCGAAGTGCTGAGCATTTGCGCCCCGATATTCCCCACACTTGCATCGACGCCCATGTTCCCTCCGTCCGCCCCGGCGGCAGCATGCCCTGCAGGGGCAAACCCATATCGTCCCGCCAACAAACACGTAAGCGCAAAACCGGCACCGGCGGCCAACGCCGAGAACACAGCCCTGCTACGGACCGGCGCCGGGAGATCCTTGCCCGATTGCTGAGTAAGGAAAATAGAAAAGATGATGAGTACCACGATCCCGCCCACATAGACCACGATCTGGACCGCCGCAATAAATTCCATCTGGAGCCAGAAATACAATCCGGCAATACCTGTGAGAGAGAACAACAACCAGATTGCTGAACGGAATATTTTCCTGGAAGTCACAGCCAGCAGCCCGGCCGCCAGGATAAAAAAGGAAAGTATATAAAAAACGACAGCAGACGCACTCATTATTCAACGCCCTCTCTGATTTTAGAACCCGGTTTATTTAATTTTTTTGTCAGTTCGCTGCGGTCATACACACTATGCTCAAAATTCTGCGCCATCTTAATGGCGTCCGTGGGGCACGCTTCGATGCAAAGATTACACATTGTGCAAAGCTCCAGGTGATAAATAAAAGTATCGATCGCCTTTTTCTTCTTGCCTTCCGGCGTCACATCGAATTTCGTAATGATCTTGATGGTTCCGTTGGGACAGGCCAGTTCACAGGCAGTGCAGCCGGTGCAGGCATGCTCATTCCTCTCGTCATGCGGCATGACCACTTCCCCGCGAAACCGTTCCGGCAGCTTCATTTCCTCCTTGTTATCCGGGTACTGCTGCGTAATGATCTCCTTACGATGAGTGAAATAGTAGCCAGTCAGCCGCATCCCCTTTAATAGGGAACGCACCGCGCCAAACACATCCGATATATATTTCTTTAAGAACATTTTACTTAAAAATACCATCCTTCAATAGCTATCAATGTCATCAACAACAGGTTGACCATACTGATCGGCAACAGATACTTCCACTCCAGGTTCAGCAGCTGGTCGATCCGCAGCCGCGGAAAAGTCCAGCGAAACCACATGATCACGAAGATCAGGAAAAAGGTCTTGCCCATGAACCATAGGGAGGAGGGGATATAATCCATCACCCGGTTGAACCCCGCCCAATGCCCGATGTGCAGGGGCATCCAGCCTCCCAGGTACAAAGTGGCGGCTATCGCACACACGATAAAGATGTTCACGTACTCGGCCAGGAAGAACAGCGCGAATTTCATCCCGGAATATTCCGTGTGAAACCCGGCAGTGAGCTCCGATTCCGCCTCGGCCAGGTCAAAAGGTGCCCGGTTAGTCTCCGCCGTGACAGCGATGATGAAAATAACGAATGATAGGAGCGCCGGGATATGTCCTTTGAACAGCCACCAGCCGTCCTGCTGGGAAGCGATGATATCCTGGATCCGGAGACTGCCTGTAAGCACCACAATGGAGATCACGGAGATCCCTGCTGATAATTCATAGCTGACGATCTGCGCTCCGCTGCGCATGGCGCCCAATAAGGAGTATTTATTATTGCTGGCCCAGCCGGCCATCAGGATGCCGATCACGGAAAGAGAAGAAACGGCGGTAATATATAACACCCCGATATTAAGGTCCCAGATCTGCAATCCTTTGGCAAAGGCCACCGGGGCGAGTATCATCATCGCCACGACGATCACTACGAAAGGCGCCAGGTTGAACAGGAACTTGTCCGCGCCGTCAGGGGTCAGTCCCTCCTTCATCGCCAGCTTCAAGGTGTCCGCCACCGTTTGCAAGCTTCCTCCCGGTCCAACCCGGTTGGGTCCCAGCCGGATCTGCATATAGGCAGAGACCTTTCTCTCCATCAGCACCAGGACCAGGCCCAGCACCGCAAACAGGCTGATCACGCAAAGCCCCACGATCAGGGACTCCACCAGCAGGACAACTGTCGGATTGAACAGGCTGTTCAGCCAGGCGTCAATGGAATGGGTTATATTTTCTATGCTAAGCATCGTTAAGTTCTTATCCCCGTTCAACTCGCAGCTCAAAGCTCACAGCTCGGAGCTGCTATCTGTCAATATCCGGTATCACCAGGTCCAACGTCCCCATGATCGCAACCAGGTCCCCGATCTTATACCCCCTCGCCATATGGTCCAGCGCGGAGAGATTGGAAAACCCCGGGCTCCGGAACTTGATCCGGTAAGGCGTCGTCCCGCCTTCACTGATGATGTATACGCCGAATTCGCCCCGCGCCGTCTCCACCCTCGAATAAAACTCGCCCTTGGGCAATTTCAGCACCGCTTTGGTCTTTGCCTGGAATTCCCCCTCCGGGATATTATCGATCAGCTGTTCTATTATAGAAAGGGACTGGCGCATTTCCTGCATGCGGACCATATAGCGGGCAAAACAATCACCACCCGTCGCAGTCACCTCTTCAAATTGCAGCTGTCCATACACTTCATAAGGATATAATTTCCGGATATCACAGCTCACGCCGCTGCCCCTGGCCGTAGGCCCGGTGCAGCCAAAGGAGACAGCGCTCTCGGCAGAAAGATAGCCAATGCCCTCCATTCTGCTTTTAAAGATAACATTTCCCGTCACCAGCTCGTCATATTCATCGATCTTGGTCCGGAAAAAGCGGATGAATTCCTTCACTTTTTTTGGGAAGTCGGGATGCAGGTCCGCCATTACCCCGCCTGGCACCATGTAATTCATGGTCAGCCTGGCTCCGCAGGTCTCTTCCATGATATCGTTGATCGCCTCTCTCTCCCGGAAAGCATGAAAAAAGGGGGTGAGGGCGCCCACATCCATGGCCATAGCTCCCCACCACAGCTGATGGGAAGCCAGCCGCGTCAATTCATCCATCAGGACGCGGATCACTTTAGCCCGGGCAGGTACTTCGATCTGCATACCCTTTTCCACACACAAGGCACAGCCATGATTGTTGATATGGGAAGAAAGGTAATCCATGCGGCTGGTGACATAAATAAATTGCCTGTAAGAGAGGCTTTCACACATTTTCTCGATGCTGCGATGAATATACCCGAGATGAGGTTCGACCTTTTTGATCGTTTCTCCGCTGAGCGTAATGACAAGATGCAGCACGCCATGCGTAGATGGATGTTGCGGGCCCAGGTTGATCACCAGTTCCCCTTGCTCGGTCGTGCCTACTTCCTGGATCATTTTATAGTTTAATCATATTGACCGGGTCCTCGTAATCCTTCCTCAGCGGCCATCCCTTCCATTCATCTGTCATGAACAGCCTTCGCAGGTCGGGATGTTCAGAAAACACCACGCCGAAAAGGTCGAATGCCTCCCGTTCATGAAATTCAGCCGTACGCCAGATATGGGATACCGTCGGGATCTCGGGACGATCGCGGTCGAGCTTTACCTTCACAACCATTATATGACGATGGATGGTCGATGTCAGGTGGTACACCATCGTCATATATGTCCGCCAGTCAACCGCCGTCACACAAAACAAATAGTCAAATTCCAATCCCGCGTCCGACCGGAGATGCCGTGCGAACCCTTCCCAACCTGCCGGATCGACGATTGCCGTGGTCCATTCCGCCCCCTCTTCAAAGGATGCCGGGGGCGACAGCTCTTCCAGTCTTAATTTTAGTTCTTCCTTGTTCATGAAACACCGCCCCTTATTTTTTTCTGTAATGCGATCAATGCATGCAGCAAAGCTTCCGGACGGGGGGGACATCCCGCGACGTAAACATCTACGGGTATCACATGGTCCGCACCTTTTACCACCGAATAGGTGTTGTAGAAGAATGGCCCTCCGCTCGTAGCGCAGGCGCCCATGGCTATCACATATTTCGGATCCGCCATCTGGTCGTAGAGCCTTTTCAGCACCGGCGCCATCTTGTTTACAATGGTCCCGGCAATGATGATCACGTCCGCTTGCCTGGGAGTAGCCCTCGCAACCTCAAATCCAAAGCGCGACCAGTCGTATTTGGCAGCAGCCGTAGACATCATTTCAATGGCGCAGCAAGAAGTGCCGAATACAAGCGGCCAAAGCGAATTCGAACGCGCCCAGTTGATCACCTCATCCAGTTTCGTTACAAGGATACCTCCCCCCGCCGTCGGGTGCACTTCTCCGGGGAAAGGCTTATCAGCTATATTTTGAGGGACTACATCCATTTCAACGCTCCTTTTTTATGCGCATACAAAAATCCCATAAACAGGATGAACAGGAAGATCACGATCTCTCCCAGCGCCGCCAATCCAATTTTCTTCACCGCCACCGCCCAGGGATACATAAAGACAAGCTCCACATCGAAAATGAGGAAGATCAGCGCATACAAATAATATCCAATATTGAATTGGTTCCAGGGAGTGCCCGTGGTTGGGATACCACACTCATAGGCCTGCCCTTTCTGTAGATTTTTCGTTCCTTTTACAAAAAACCGGGCAACAGCCATTCCCCCGGCTGCAAAAACAACGCCGGCAAAAAAAAGAACGATTAATGAAGAGCTTCCCATGGGTAAAGGTTTATTTGCTCTGTACTAATATACCGATATTTACCTGCCTAAATTCAAAAAAAACAAAAAAAACAAAAAATGGAACATAAAGCCAGATCGATCCGGCCATTCATTGGCGCCAAAGATTTTCAGCTGTCCCGGAGCTTTTATCAGGACCTGGGTTTTCAGGAAAGTATTTTAACGCATAATATGTCACTATTCAAAACGGACGGGATAGGATTTTACCTGCAGGATGCCTACGTTCAGGATTGGATCGATAATTCAATGATCTTTTTAGAAGTTGAAGATGTTGGCCGTTACTGGAATGAACTATTAGCGCTGGACCTGACAACCAAATACAAAAGTGCAAAACTAACCCCCATTCGGGATTACGATTGGGGCAGGGAATGTTTTTTGCACGACCCGTCCGGGATCCTCTGGCACTTTGGAGAATTTTATAAATAAGATACCCCCGATCGAAAGATCGCCCTGATCACCGGCGGAAGCCGTGGCCTGGGCAAAGACATGGCGCTGAGACTTGCTCAAAGGGACAACGACATTATCATTACATACAACTCAAAAAAGATGAAGCACAGTCTGTTGTGTCAGAAATTCAAAGCCTGGGTAAAAGGGCGGCCAAATCATGGCAGGGGTGGATCTCACAGGAAAGATTGCTATTGTCACAGGCGGGTATTCGGGAATTGGCCTCGCGACCGTCAGGGACCTGCATAAAGCAGGCGCTACCGTTATTCTCCCTGCCAGGAATGTGTCCGCAACCCGGGAAATATTCAAGGACTGCTCCTCCGGGCTTGAAATATCCTTTATGGATCTGTTGGCACCTGATTCGATCGATGATTTTGCCGGCAGATTCGTAGCATCAGGCAGGCCTTTACATTTATTAATTAACAATGCAGGGATCATGGCGTCCCCGCTGGCCCGGGATAAAAGAGGGTTTGAATCCCAGTTTGCAACCAACCATTTGGGGCATTTTCAACTTACAATAAGGCTTTGGGAAGCCTTGAAAAGGGCTAATGCAGCAAGAGTGATAAATCTTTCTTCATTGGGCCACAGATATTCGGACATCAACTACGATGATCCCAATTTTGAAACGACTTTAAATTCCAACCCTGGCGTTAATATGAAGTCCATTGAGCAGGGCGCAGCTACAACATTGTTTTGTGCAACCAGCTCTTTATTGAAAAATATCGGCGGTGTTCATTGTGAAGATAGTAATATTGCAGTGGTTGTTGATGCATCCGCCGATAGGGCTGCCATGAACAAAGGCGTATTGCCCTACGCCGTAGACCAGGATAATGCTGCAAGGCTATGGGACCTCTCCCGCAAACTCACTGGCTTAACCTTAGAATAGATCACAACCTACAATAGCTCATAAAGCCGATCCAATGGAATATGTAGATATCAATTCGATCTCTGAACTGCATGAATTTTTTGGTTATGAAAAACCCGTTCATCCGTTGATCTCAATAGTAGATCTGGCGAGGGTGGACAGGAGCAAAAGGAAAAAGGGCGAAGTTTTCTACAGGCTTGCGCTCTATTCAACTTCCTGTAAAAAATTAAACGGGCAATTGAAATACGGACGTTCCACCTATGATTTTTCCGAGGGCACATTAATGTTCACAGCGCCTTACCAGGTACTGTCGCCGGACCCCAATATCCGGCAGATCGAAAGCTGAAAAAAATATCCTGGAAGAATGTCTTCAAAATATTCAAAGGGAAATTTCAACAAATCTTGATAAACATTCTTACAACCTCATCATAAGTAACCTGGAGCTCTTTTTTGCATATTGTTCCAGATTTTACGACAGGCAATTCCTGACCAGGGGCAAGGTGAGTAATGATACGATCCAGAGATTCGAGAGGCTCCTGAATGATTACTTTGCCGGGCAAACGTTGATTGAGACAGGTTTGCCCGATGTGAAATACTTTGCTTCACGCCTGGATCTGTCTGCCAATTATTTATCAGACCTGCTCAATAAGTACACCGGCAAGACCACACAAGAGCATATACATTTGAAACTGACTGAAAAAGCAAAATCATTACTTTGGGGTACCGAAAGGTCTATAAGTGAAATAGCATACGACCTCGGGTTCGAACATCCTTCGCATTTTACAAAACTTTTCAAATCCAGAACAGGCATGTCGCCAAGGGAGTTTAGAAAGCTCAATTGACAAAGCTGCTTACTTTCTTCGTAATTAATTGATTTTTAGCACCTAATCAGGTCCTAACTATAATATATAATTACAAATACAAATATATCATATCTTTAATGTCTCCCTTCTGTGCATATTCTTAATTTTTAAAAGATCAATCATGCAGCTAAAACACATTTTCGCTTGCACTCCCTACAGAAGCAGACAAATTGCATCTACCTTTTTCCTGATCGTCCTTTCGGTGTCACTTGGCCTCCGGTCGACCGCACAAGCCGGTGATAACAAGCCAGTCTATTTTTCCGTTTCCTATCTCAAAATTGTCCCGGGAAAGGATGCCAAATACCGGGAACTGGTCAAAAAGTATAGTCATAAAATGAATCAAACCTTCTATAAGGAAGGTGTAATTTCCGGCTGGTACCTGCATGAGGTCTTAATGCCATCAGGTTCGGCCAAAGAATATGATTATGCCGCGGTCAATGTATCTTCCGATCTGAAAGAGCTCCTGGACGATACGATCTCGTACACCAATATTTTCAAGAAAGCTTTTCCCGGTACAACGAATAAAATGATGGACTCGCTCTTTTCATTGTACACGGGAACCAGGACCGTTGTGAAAAGGGAGATCTACACGGGTCTGCTCCAACTAAACATGGATGCGCCGCCAACGAAATATGTTACGCTTGCTTTTATGAAAGCCACGCCCGGTAAAGATTCAAATTATATAAAAATGGAAAAAGATGTTTGGCTCCCTATTCACAAAGAAAGGATGACATTAGGGGTTATTAAGGATTGGGGGCTCTATGAAAAAATACTGCCATTTGATTCAAGATCCGATTACGATTATGTCACCGGGGAATTCTTTGATGATCTCAATGTCGTCGCAGATCCCAAATACATGGAAGCATTCTCTAAAGCATGGCCTGGCCAGGACGCAAATAAAGTATATCAAAATGCACTGGACCTGAGGAAAATGGTAAGGACTGAACTATGGAAGGTGATAGATTATGTCGACAAGTCCAATACAAAATAACGGTCCCGGCTGTACATGGTAAGCCCATCCGGAGAGATCGCCATACGATCGCAGCCTCCCTCGAATTTCCGCTCCCATACAATCTTATCGGTCGTCAGGTCAATACGCTGCAGCCCTTCCAGCGTATTTACATAGATACTATTGAGGGGGATGCTCACAGCAATACCTTTCACATTGGAAGGCCTGCCGTCGGGGTGAAGCCCTGGTTCAGGAATATTGGCAGCCCACGGGAAAATAAAGATGCAGATACCGTCAAGTTCTAAATATACCCAAAAAAAGGCTTTATTTCCACCCATTTCTATTACGATTTTTCATAATTTTAATAGAATGCTGATCTGATCTACCCTTTTATCAATACCTGCCTTATCAAGGTCTGATGACAGTAACAAACGATATCGCCATATCCGCCTTCACCTGGCCGCATTCCTGCCAAGGGCTCATCAGCCGTACAGCCCGTCAATATCCCAATAAAACAGCCCTCGAATTCAATGGCCAGTCTTTTACCTACCGACAGTTGATCGGCCAGGCCAATCAACTAGCTGGATTATTGCTGGCCCGGGACGTCCATCCGGAGGACATCGTAGCGCTTATCATGGACCGGTCCCCCGATATGTTGATAGCCATGCTCGCCATCATGCGGTCCGGCGCATCCTACCTGCCCATCGATCCGGAATACCCTGAAAGCTTCATAGCTTTCATGCTGGAAGATTCATCCGCCAGCCTCATGCTTACATCGCGCAAATATGCCAACCGCTTCCACGGCAGCACAAAAGAGCTCTACATGGAGGACTGCAGGAAGAAGCTGCCTGACTATTCCGAAGAAGACCCTAATACTGTCATTGAAGGCAATACCCTGGCCTATACACTTTATACTTCCGGCTCCACAGGCCGCCCCAAGGGCGTTCAGATAGAGCACCATAGCCTCCTTAATTTCCTCGTCAGCATGCAGCAGCTGCTGGGGATCAGATCCATGGACCGCCTCCTGGCCGTCACCACCGTCTGCTTTGATATCTCAGGCCTCGAGCTTTACCTGCCCCTGGTTGCCGGCGCAGTACTGATCCTTACGGACAGTGCGACGGCAAAAGATGCCCGGCTTTTACTGGACATGGTCAGGAATGAAAACATCAGTATGATGCAGGCCACCCCCTCCACCTGGAAATTGATGCTGGACGCAGGCTGGGATACGCCACTTCCGCTTAAGATCATGTGCGGAGGCGAGGCTATGACAAAACCATTGGCCGAAAGATTGACGACCCTGGGACAAAAGGTATGGAACCTGTATGGCCCTACTGAAACCACCATTTGGTCCACGATCAAAGAAATAAAGACCGAAGACAAAGTCATCTCCATCGGACGGCCTATCGCCAATACCCAGATCTATATCCTCGACGAAAATCTCCTTCCGGTAGCTGAAGGCAGGACCGGAGAGATCTATATAGCAGGCGAAGGAGTGGCGCGCGGTTACCTCCGCCGGCCCGAACTAAACGCCGAACGTTTTATCACCAATCCCTTTTCAAAAGCCGGCAGCCCGAAAATGTATCGTACAGGCGACCTGGGCGCCTGGCTCGCCAATGGTCAGATCCTGCTCCACGGAAGGGTCGATGCCCAGATCAAAATAAGAGGGTTTCGAATAGAGCCGGGAGAAATTGAAGCCGCGATGCTCACCTACCCGAAAGTCAAAGAGGCGGTGATAAAAGGGAAAGAGGATCAGTTGCTCGCCTACGTAACATTGCAACAGCCGGCATCCGAAGCCCCGATGAGCGCTTCGACCCTGTCCCAGAACCTTCGACAGATGTTGAAGCAGCGCCTGCCGGAACATATGATACCTCAGCATGTGATGATCCTGGATAAATTTCCCTTGACCCCCAACGGCAAGATCGACCGGAATGTCTTACCGGACCTTTTGCCGGAGGAAGCCAGGTATACGACCTATGTCCCTCCGCGGACCGAAACAGAGAAATTAGTGGCGCATGCCTGGTCCACCTGCCTCCACCAGAAGCACGTAGGTCTCAACGACGATTATTTCGAAATGGGGGGGACCTCTATCAGCGCCCTGCAGATCATGACCTACCTGGAAAAAAAAACCGGCAAAAGACTACCACTCTCGATCCTTTTCCGGGCCCCCACCGTAGAAAAACTAGCTGCTTTGCTGAATGCCGACAGGCCTTCCATATCATGGGAACCGCTGGTGCTTATAAGATCCGGTGTGGGAAGGCCTCCGCTTTACATCCTGCAGGGTTATGGCATGAATGTCATTGGATTTAATAATATTGCCATGCATATGCATCCTGATCAGCCTATATATGGCTTTCAGTCAAGAGGCCTCAATGGTGTCGACGAACCCCACGGCAATATTGAAAGCATGGCCACGGAATATGTAGACGCGATCCTCCGGGTCAACCCTGAAGGCCCTTATTACCTGGCCGGATACTCCTATGGCGGGGTGGTGGCTTTCGAAATGGCGCAGCAGCTGAAGGCCAGGGGTAAACAGATCGGCATGCTTGCCATTATCGATACCTATGCCAGTAATTGGACCAACAAAGAAGGATGGACAGCAGCCTTGATACGGAAGACATACCGGCAGTTCCCCAAATTCTGGTTTATACTGAAAAACCTGCAGAAATATCCAACGGACACCTTCGGGTACCAGCGCGATTTCTTTGTCCGCAAATTCAGGGCATTCATCGATCTTTTTCATCGCGCCCGCGCAGCCGGCTCAGGAACGCCGGAAGAAAGGATAGACGAGCAATATGTCAAAGCATATCAAAAGTATCGCATGTGCCTCTATGATGGCAGCATCGACCTCTTCAGGGTAACGATCCGCCTCTATTTCCTCGATGACCTGGAATATATGGGATGGAAATCTTTTGTCCGAAAGGAGATCAATATCCACGAAGTGCCGGGAGACCACAGTACCTTCCTTTTATCGCCTAACGATAAAGCATTTGCCGAGATCCTGCAGGGAACAATGGATCAGCGCATCGCTGATGGAAGCAGTAATTAATGCGCATTTAAATACCCATTCCTCAATAACTTACTGAATTCCGTGATCTCGGCGCGGCACCGCACCGGGTCTTCCCCGATCGATAGCTTTATCTGTCGTAAAGAATCTATAATAACCTGCACATCCACCCCGGACTCTTCCGATCGCTTTTTCATCTCCATTACCCGCAGTTCCAGCTCCTTTTTCTTCACGTTCTCCCTGTGGACCTTTCCGGCATAGTTATACAAATAGTACATCATCCCCCAGGGAGCCAATACAATAAAATACTCGGCCACATCAGCCAAAATGAACCAGGACAAATGCGTATATCCCATTCCGGTAAAGATCGCCCGCCTGACAATAGCCGCCGCGATACATGCCAGGATCACCCCTTTGACCAGCCTTGGCAAGGCCGCCTTCACCGGCAGCCCCAGCCATCCGTACCTTATAATAACAGATCGCAGCAAATGCGAGACCAGCAATCCCACCCCTGCCGTGATCAATACCTGGCCGGCCACACAGAAACTTATTAACAACCCAAAAGAAATAACCATCCCCCATCCCGTGAGCTGGCAAAAAAGATAGTATTTGGAAACACTTTTCATCAACGACTAATTTCGGGTAAATTCAGGCAAAAAGCAATTCTTCCATATGCCCGAAAATACCGATCGCACAGCATTGCAGCCGCTGTTCAATGACCCGGGCCGGCTTTTAGAACACTTATTACGCAGTGATCTCCTCTATGGGGTCAAAACATGTAAATTATATAACATTTGACCATAAACATATAACAGTTGGGAATTTCCCTCTTTTAACTTTGACCTTAACTGTTTTAGTGTTAGCTCTGGTTAGGAATCCCGTCAAGCCGGGAAAGTCGGTTTAATTTCGAAGACCATTTGCGAGCGGTCATTCCTGGCCGCTCATTTTTTGGCCGCTTAATCCCATTTCTCTCCCAATACAAAAGACACCATATAATACACCTCATCCGGAGAGACCGGTTTGGTCATAAAGTGCGTAGCGCCCAGTCTTTTTAATTCTATCGACTCCTTTACATCCCGGGAGGTCGTGTAGACTATAACGGGGATGGACATGAGCCGCGGGTCTTTTTTTATTTCTACCAGGCAATCCTGTCCGCTCAGCCCTGGCATCCGAAGGTCCAGGAAGATATAATCCGGCAGCGGATTATCTGTATTCATTAAATATAGTAAGGCCTCCCGGCCACTGCCGGTGGAAATACAAGTGATCGTATCATCCACCTCCTTTGTTGCCTCCAGGAACAAATTTTTATCATCCTCATCATCATCCACCAGCATAATGATCATAGCTTATTCTTTTCATATAGAGAGAAACACCATTACTGTTCCATAGGCAGGATGATGTTGAAGCTTGCACCTTCCCCCGGTTCGGATTCCGCTGTGATCTCGCCGCCATGGTTGGCAACGATCCGTTGACACAATGCCAGGCCAATGCCTGTTCCTTCGAAATGTGCATTTGAATTCAGTCGCTGAAATATCTGGAATATCTGCTTCCTGAACTGTTGCTCAAAACCAATGCCATTATCCCGGAAAATGATCTCCAGGTAAGGCTTCTTCCCTTTTATCCCGGGATACTTCCCCGCCTCTTCTTCCGTCAGGATCCTGGAAGAAATGCTGATCAGCGGCGGCACTTCCGCTTTCGAAAATTTCAGCGCATTACTAAGCAGGTTATAGAAGAGCTGATTCATCTGCAGGGGCACCGCCCGGATGACAGGCAAAGGGTCATGATGGATCAACGCCCGCTTCTGATCGATGAGCAGGTCGAAATCATTGATGACCTTTCCAAGGACAAGGTCCAGGTCGACTTTGTCAAATATGCTCGAATCCAGGACTTTTGCAAAATTGAGCACGTCCTGGATGAGGGCCGACATCCGTTCCGCCGACGTGCTGATCTTTTGCAGCAACAGCTTGGCTTTATCTCCTACATCCTGACTATGTTCCTTGTTCAGGATGGCCGCAAAAGTCCTTATCTTTCGCAATGGCTCCTGCAGGTCATGGGAAGCAATGGTCGCATATTGCTCAAGGCTGTTATTGGAATGTGTAAGGGAAATATTGGCTTCCATCAGAGAGCTCGTACGTTCCTTCACCTTGTTTTCCAATTCATCCTCCCGCCGTCTGGTCTCCGTAACATCCTCCAGCGCGAGTAAGATCATTGGATCGGTCGTATCATTCTGAAAGATCCGGCTGGCATTCAGAAACAGGATACTATCCTCCAGCCCGTTGAAGCGATGCCTGACCTCGAAGTCCTTGATCCTTCCGTTAATGGTCAGTATCCCCTCCAGCATTGCGTGCAGACCCGGGATATCCCATTGTCCCTTACCCAGCGAGAAAAAAGACTTTCCCTCCGTGTCCTCCTCCGAAGTGCCAAATTTATCATAATAAGCCCGGTTCGCTGTCTTTACTTTCATCTGCTTGTCCAGGACGATCAGCGGCTCGCGTATGGTCGCCACAATAGACTCCGCATACAGGCGGGCTAGTGTCAGCTGCTCATTCCGGTCGACAAGTTCCTGGTTCAGGGTCGTGAGCTCTTCATTAGTGCTTTGGATCTCCTCCTTCGAAGTTTCCAGCTCCTCATTCAGGCTTTGCAGCTCCTCGCTTCCGGACAGCAGCTCTTCATTAGCGCTTTGCAATTCCTCATTCACGGCTTCCTGGTCTTCCGTTATGCTCCTCATATCCTCCCGAAGCTGCGCCAGCTCCTTTTCCAACTGTTCAATACGCTGACTCTCCGCATTGCGCAGTTGCAATGCCGGCGCGCCCTCTGCCTCCGCCTGCGGATTGCCGTGGCTTCCCTGTAAAACCACTTCGTCCCGGAAAAGGATCAGGTAATAAGGTTCAATTGTATTTTCCAAGGGGGCTATCTCTATTGTCACCGATTGCTTTTTCCCCATGAACAGGAACGGTATGTGCTGCTTAACCTCGGTCTGATTATTGGTTTTCGCTTTGTGCAGGGTATTCCGCAGCTCAAAGGAGAGCCCCTCCCTTGCCATTTTCAGGACATTAAGGCTGGGTTTGCCCGGAGACGGTTCCAGCCAGGTGCCCGTAGATCCCCGGAACTGTACGATATCGAAATGCTCATTCACAACAACTCCCGGAGGAGCGTATTTCGTAAGTATCGCCTCATCGGCGCTCTTCTGAAAATCATCACGGGGTGTTTCTTTCCTCATCATATTGGCTATATTACCGGGCGCCTTTGCAACCCGTTCGGCAGTCAAAGGCATCATTCGCCCCTGCACCGGCTTGCGGATATATAATTTCTCGCTCTTTCCTATCACCGAGAACAGATCAGCAGCAGGGGCAATAGTCTCCGAATTTCCCAGCAGCAGATACCCGCCCTCGTTCAAAGCGTAATGAAATGTCGTCAGCGCCCTCTTCTGCAAAAAAGGATCCATATAGATCAGGACATTCCGGCAGCTGATAAGGTCCATTCTGGCAAATGGCGGATCCTTCAAAAAATTGTGACACGCAAACACGCACATGTCCCGGATGGACTTATTGATCTGAAAGCTTCCATTCACCTTCGTAAAATATTGCTGTAGTCTGGCTGCAGAAAGCCCCCCGATGTCCCGTCGGGAATACAGCCCGCTCCTCGCTTTTGCTATGGACCTATCGGAAATGTCCGAGGCAAATATCTGTATCTTCACGTCTGCCGCCCGGTCGCCCAAATACTCACACAGGCAGATCGCCATGGAATAAGGCTCTTCCCCGGTAGAACAGCCTGCGATCCAGATCCGCAGGGTATTTGTCGTATCCTTCTCTTTTAACAATTGCGGAAAGATGGATTCACATAAGAAACCATAGATCTTCGGATCGCGGAAAAAACTCGTCACCGGGATCAGCATGTCCTGGTACAAAAGCTCCTGCTCCTGTATATTTTCTTTGAAAAAGGTAAGGTAAGCCTCCACATCCTGTATCTTATTCAACCCCATCCTGCGGATGATACGTCTGCGGACCGTGGTTTGCTTATAATAGGTAAAATCAGTCCCCTTTCTGGCACGCAGAATATGCAACAGCTCGCGAAAGGCGTTCTCCCTGGCTTGTTGCATTTCCTGGGCGCCCTCCGCCAGGCCGTTTTTGGAGGTCTCCGCCAAATGCATCAGCTGCAAAGGGATCTCTTCAGGCGCAAGGATAAAATCCGCCACCTCCGCATCGATGGCGCTCTGGGGCATCCCCGGCGAGGCGGCGGATAATGGCTGCTGCACAAATGTGAAACCGCCGTGTTCCTTGATCGCCTTCAACCCAAGGGTTCCGTCCGTCCCCGTACCTGACAGCACGATGCCGATCGCCTGCCCCTGATACACCTCCGCCAAAGAAGTAAAAAAGAGATCAATAGGCCTGTTCCTGGCATTGTCAGATAGTCGGGGGCTTAATTGCAGCCTGCCTTCAGCAACCGTCAATAATTTGTTGGAGGGAATGATATAAATACGGTCAGGCTCCATCAGCACATTATTCGTGATCTCCTTTATCGGGATGGAAGTAACCTTTTGGAGAATATCGGGCAACAGGCTTTCATGCGTCGGCTCCAGGTGCTGCACTAAGATAAAAGCCATAGCTGAATGCTGAGGGATGGCCCTTAGCAGTCTCTTAAATGCATCCAGCCCACCCGCAGACGCTCCTATCCCGACTACCGGGAACAGACCCGGCAAGAACGGCAGACTAACATCCTCCTTTTTAGATTTAGCCATTATGCATACCTCGGTTTAAAAGACAACAATGTCGCCGACTAAGGTACATTATATACGGCCTATTTTTTGCATAACCTTCATTAAAGATCACTTACGCTCAAATTGAAATATTCTGGGAAAATTTCGGTAAATTACTCCAGATATCCATTACTTTATTCAACGAAAAGTGTTGATTGCTCTTTTAAAATGCATTGATTGAAACTCTATATAAAAAATATGGTCTGCCCCTGTTGCCAACAGGTTGTGGAGTCTGAGCTGATCAGGCTTGGTTTTCACCTGATATATGTGGACCTGGGAGTGGCAGATATTGAGGAAACCCTTTCGGTTGCGCAGCAGCAGCAGGTCCGTTCAGCCCTCCGTAAGACCGGCCTTGAACTGCTGGATGACAAAAAAAGCATCCTGGTCCAAAAAATAATAAATACCATCCGGGAAGTCGTCCGCTTTTCCGACGAACCACTGGTACACAATCTAAGCTTACACCTAAGCTCCCGGCTCGGCCATGATTATACCTATATGTCCAACCTCTTCTCGGAAAAACTGGGCACCACCATTGAAAAATTCTATATTGTCCGCAAGATCGAGCGGGTGAAAGAGCTGCTCATAGAAGATGAGCTTACCCTTACCGCCATCGCCTACAAAATGCATTATAGCAGCGTAGCGCATCTCTCCAGCCAATTCAAAAAAGTCACCAGTCTCACCCCCTCCCGCTTCAAACAGCTGCAGGAGAAGAAATTTGCCCTGTGGAGCGTCTGACATTCTACCTTGAATGACCCTCCGCCAGACCTGTAAATCATGTAAAGTTTCAAAATAAGGCTTTCGGTACCTTTAGGATGCTTTGCCTAATTTGTCCAAAGCAGCAGGTCATATGCGCGCCTTTATATCAGGAACAGGTAGCTTTATTCCAGCCTGGATCAGGTCAAACCAGGATTTTGCCGTCGGCGAGTTTTACAATGAGCAAAAAGAGCGTATCGGGGTCCGCACTACCGAGATCATAGAAAAATTTCAGCAGATCACCGGCATCGCCGCAAGGCGCTATGCAACGGATGACCTGAACGCGTCCGATATGGCCACACAGGCGGCCATCGCAGCCATCCGGGACACCTCTGTCGATCCCGAAACCTTTGACCAGATCATTGTCGCCCATAACTTCGGCGACACCCAAAAGCATGCATGCCAGTCCGACGCAGTCCCCAGCCTGGCATCACGGGTAAAAAGCGCCCTTCGAATCAGGAACCCGGCTTGTGTGGCTTATGACCTTCTGTTCGGATGCCCCGGCTGGCTCCAGGGATTGATCCAGGCAGATGCCTTTATCCGGGCAGGGCTTGCCAGGAAATGCCTCGTCATTGGCACTGAAACCCTCAGCCGCGTCATTGATCCTTATGACCGCGACAGCATGATCTACAGCGATGGGGCCGGCGCCGTTGTCCTGGAAGCCCAAACAGACGACGCCAGTACCGGCGGTATCATTGGCGCTGTCAGTCAATCCCATACGTACGGGGAAAGCCAGTTCATTTCCATGGGACGATCCTACAAACCCTCGGCTTCCAATAGACAATACCTCAAAATGCAGGGACGTAAAGTCTATGAATTCGCGCTCAGGACCGTTCCCGCTGCCATGAAAGCCTGCCTGGAAGCGAATCAGGTTGAAATAGACCAGGTAAAAAAGATCTTCCTCCACCAGGCCAACGAAAAAATGGATATCGCTATCATAAAAGCTTTCTACCAGTTGTACGGCAAACAGCAGGCACCCAATTGCATTATGCCCATGAACATCCGGGAGCTCGGCAACAGTTCTGTAGCCACCATCCCCACCCTTTTCGATATGGTGAGAAAAGGCCGCCTGCCCGGCCATGCTTTACATCCCGGTGACATCATCCTTTTTGCATCTGTAGGCGCCGGCATGAATATCAATGCAGTCATTTACAAGATCTCCAACACAATAATTTGAGCCGAAAGAGCCGTACTTTTATCTAAACTTATAAGTGATGATCCGCCAAAAGCTCATTCCAGTTTTGACCGCGTTCCTGCTGATCCGGTCAGCTTCAGGCCAAGCGCAAGGTCCTATTGTCAGAAAACAGCTAAAGGTCGCAGAATTTGACAGCCGGCCGGTTTCCAAAGTAGATATACGCGAGATCAACCTGGCGCCAGGGCAGAAAGGTCCGCTGCACAAACACCCTTGCCCGGTCGTAGGCTACATCGTTTCAGGCTCGATACTTTTCCAGGTCAAAGGAGATTCAGCCATCACCCTAAAAGCCGGCGACCCATTCTATGAGCCCGCAGGCGTAGTCATCACCCATTTCGATAATGCCTCCAGCGCCATGCCTGCAAAATTTATTCTCAACTATTTGATGGACAAAGAGAAAGAATTCATCATCCTGCTGGACGACAAAGAGCAGCCGATAAGATAATATCATTTCCACTTCCGGACTTTCAGCTCCTGCAGTGCATTTTGCGCCACCCATCGGGCGGCCTTGCTGTCCTGCTTCAGGATCCGGTTTGCCGTGCGAATAGCCTCATCACACAAACGGGGATTCCTTTTCCCGATCTGCCGCAAGGCCCAGTTCACTGCCTTTTTTACAAAGTTCCGCTCGTCATAAGCCTCTTTCTCGATCAGGGGCAGAAAAGAAAGGAACACCCCGTCTTCCGCTGCTTTGCAATGGACGGCATACTCCGCCATGAGCACGAACCCCGCCCGCTTGATGAATTCCCCTGTGCGGCGGCTGAACTCCTTTGCCTTGGTCACCGCAAATGGCGTCCTGTCAAAAAGATTGCCGCAGACCTGGTCGCAAAGGTCCCATGAATTGAAGTCCTTCACCCAGGCATTGATCTGCGCCACCGTCACTTCCGTAGGATCATCGATCATGGATGCAAGGATCCGCGCCTCGTGTATCCCGGTTCCCCACAGCGCCAGCGCAAGCGCGTGGTCCTTTTTAATTTTTTTGGCAATCCCCCGCAAGACAGGGATGGACACTCCAAACGCGTGGGTAGTGTCGATGCCAAAACGTTGCATCCCGCTCTTGCCTTCCGGCGTGCTGAATTCCCGGAGCTGGGACAAAATATCTTCGACGGTGGGCATACTTAAAAATAATTTTAACCATGTTCCTAATTTACCCTCACTCCTACCTCCGCCGCCGTCACGCCATTACCGGCAACTACATGCAGGATGGAGAATTTAAAATAGCGGGCGGACACCGGGTGATCCAGTAGCGCCACCTGCTCCAGAGGATTGGATTTGATATTGGCAAATTCTCCTTCGGCAGCCTTTTGCCAATTCGTACCGTCGCCGCTCGTATAAAAAACATACCGGTCTGCAATACCCTCTGTCATCTTATCCTGCCTGGGTAAATAGGTAAAAGCCCTGATGGCCTGTGCCTTCCCCATATCGATGCTGATGTCCTGCGGAAATGTTGCGGCAGCTGAAGTATCCTTTTGTAATGTGCTCCAGAGAGACCCTTCATCTTCATCGATGGCGTTCTTATATTTACCCTGGTCGTCAGACGCAGCCTGCCCCATGACCTTCCATCCTGACTTTGACAATCCCAACTGCCGGGTGACGAGCTCACTGGCCGTATGATCATCTTCAAAACTGCGGGCCTTTATCGTGCCGCCGCTGACCCATGAAAAAGGCGCTGTATATACTGGCGATGCAGGTCCCGGATCCATCCCATCCAACGTATAGTGAATGCTGGCTACGGGCGCTTCGGTATGGATGCTCACAATGCCTTGATTGTCGCGAAGGATCGAAGGCGCCACCAGGTGCGCAGGCTCCCGATACAAGCCAAAGTCACTCAAGGCAACACAGGCCCCTGAACCCCTGATCCGCAGCCGAACCTTACTGGCCGTCACGTTCTGCTGCAGACGGATAAGGCGACCCGCCCCAATGCTGGTGCCGGCTCCTATCTGCCGCCATTTCTCATCCTGCCATACCTCAATCGTAAAAGCGCTGATACGCTGGCCCAGCTTGATATTCTCCCGCAGCCTGATGACGTTGAAGGTTTTCGGCTTGCCCAGATCTACCACCAGCTGCGGCGTAGTGACGGCATCATCCGACGCCCAGTAGCTATAACGGTCATTGTCTGTCAAAAATCCAGGACCGTATTTTTTCGAATTATTGCCTCTGATATTGCTGGCTGTGAAAGCTGCCCCCTTAGCCAGGTTGACGGCAAATATCTGTCGCAGCAAGGAACCAAACGCCTCCAGCGAAGCCACATCCTGTGGATGCAGCCGGCCTTCCCTGTCCGGCGAAATACCCAGATCGAGGCTGCCCCCCCTGCCCACGCTCTGGTAATAGAGATCCAGCAATTGATAGGGCGTTTTCACCTGCTCGTCCTGTGAAGTATGATAGAACCAACCCGGACGCAGGGGCACATCGCATTCCGCAGGCATCCAATATTCGCCGTTCCTTGTGCCTTCCGTGGCTTCCCAATACTTACTATACCCATTGGATGGCTTTATGCCGGCATCGGGAGCCTGGGGAGTATAGGTCGCCCAACAGGTCAGTCCTGCATGCCCCTCTTCATTGCCTACCCACCGCACATCAGGGCCGACATCTCCAAAGATCGCCGCTGCAGGCTGCAGCGCCCGGACAATGCCCCAGGTAGTATCCCATCCATAATAGACAGTGCGGTCGATCTTTCTTACCTCCCTGGCGCCACCGTAGTAACCGTCACCCCCATTGGCCCCATCATGCCATGACATGAACAGCGGACCATACTGTGTGCAAAGCTCCTTCAGCTGCGCCCGGTAGGTTTGTACATATGCGGTCGTCCCGTATTGAGGATTGTTCCGGTCCCACGGTGAGCAATAGAGCCCCAGTCGCATCCCCAGCTTGTTACATGCCAGCTGGTATTCCTTCACCATATCCCCCTTTCCCTCCCTCCAGGGACTTTTACTGATATTGTGCTCTGTGGTCTTCGTTGGCCACAGGCAAAGCCCATCGTGATGCTTGGCAACGATCACCACCCCCTTGAATCCTCCCGCCTTGGCCGCTCCTACGATCTGCAAGGCGTCGAAATGAGCCGGGTTCACCAGCGCAGGGTCCTCGTCCCCGAACCCCCATTCCTTATCCGTATACGTATCCACCCCAAAATGAACGATGCAGTACATTTCCGTCTCATGCCAGTTAAGCTGTCCCTTTGTCGGCAATACCCCATAAGGTTTAGGGGGGGCCTGGGCATACACTGCACTGCTGACCAACATAGACAGAAAAAATATCTTGTTCATAAAGAATGCTTTATTTTTCGCGGTCCTAAAGTACGCATATACAGAGACATTTTTACTAACTTTAGTCATGCACTACTACACACCAAAATTCCTGCTTTTCATCTCCTTGTTGGCCTTCTCCTGCCGGACAGCTAAAAAAGAAGGTCCCCTGGACAAAGCATCCAGACACGACAACAACGGATGGATATACGTTCACCTGGAAGGCAATCCGTCCACCATTGGATACCAACACGGTTACTTACTCGCTCCGGAGATCGACACCAACATCCGGTCAATGGCCTATTTTCTGGAGCACGAGACAAAAAAGGATTGGCAATTTTACAGGCAATGCGCTGCCAATTTCCTATGGGGCAAGGTCGATCGTGAATATAAGGACGAGATCAACGGGATCGTGGCTGGCCTGGCTGCACAACACATGAAGTACGACAGTCTTGACATCACCGCGCTCAATGCGATGGAAGAGCTGGCGTATTACTATGTTCCCCAGCTGATGGATAAACAGAAGGCCGGCAGCGGTGACAACAAGGCCCCGGGAAATTGCAGCGCATTCATCGCCACAGGCAGCTATACAAAAGATGGCAAAATAGTAATAGGCCATAACAACTGGACATCCTACCTCGTAGGTCAGCACTGGAATGTGATCGCCGACATCGTTCCGGAAAAAGGAAGCCGTATGCTGATGGATTGCATGCCTGGCTTCATCCACAGCGGTGACGACTTTGTCATCACCGCCAATGGTATCCTGATCACTGAAACCACCATCACCCAATTCAAAGGCTTCGACTCCACGCAAACGCCTGAATTCATCCGTGCCAGAAAGTCGGCCCAATATTCGAATAGCATTGACGATGTCATCAGGCTGTTCCTCGAAGGCAATAATGGCGGCTACGCCAATGACTGGCTCATCGGCGATATAAAGACCAATGAAGTGGCAAAGCTGGAGCTGGGCCTCAAAGACCATCGGGTATGGCGGTCAAAGGACACCGCCATCATTGGGTCCAATTTTGCCAGCGATCCCAAACTGATCGCGGAAGAGACCACCTTTTCAATATCCGATACGACCACCTCCCCCAATGCCCGCAAAAGGAGAATGGAACAGCTGGTCACGGACCTGAAAGGCAAAATTGACATAGAACAGGGCAGGCAAATAGAATCGGACCATTACGATGCCATCCATCGCACGAACGCCAACAATAAATGTGTGGTCTGCGGACATGTCGATGAAGATCGGAAAGGCTGTATGGAATGGGACTGGGGCGCTTACTATCCCGGCGGATCTGTCCAAAGCAAGCTGACGACGGCCGTCCTGGCAAAGGACCTCAAATTATGGGCACATATGGGACACCCCTGCGGTCAGGATTTTGTAGCTGCGCCATTTTACAAACTGCATCCCGAATATGCCTGGCAGGCGAAATACCTCACTGCCCTAAAAGCCTATCCCTGGACATTGTTCGAAGCGCAAAAATAATATAGTTATGCTCAGCACACACGCCAAACTCGCATTCCGCCAGCTGAAAAGGAACAAGACCTTTACCCTCCTGAATATCTTCGGCCTTACCTTGGGACTGGCTACATTTCTGCTCATCATGCTTTACGTAGCCGATGAGCTGAGCTATGACCGCTTCAACCTGAAAGCCGATCGCATCGTGCGCCTGAACACTGATCTGAAACTCAACGGAGCGTTCACAGCTTTCGCCGACGCCACCCCGCCCGTGGCAGGCACCCTCCGGGCGCATTATCCCGAAGTGGAAGCCGCCGTCCGTATCTTACCCATCAGAGACGCCCGCTTCCGGAATGGCAATGAAGAGCTCTCCGAGCCGAACATAGCACTATGCGACCCAGGCATCTTCGACATCTTCACCCTGCCCATGATAGAAGGCGACCCGCACACCGCCTTGCAGGATCCCCAGTCCGTCGTCATCACGGAAAGCACGGCCATGCGTTATTTCAACAATACCCATGTAGTAGGCCGCACCCTGTCACGCATTGACGAGCCCAACGTAAAGACCATCACAGGCGTCATCCGCGACCTGCCCGCACAGTCCCATTTCCATTATGACTTCCTCCTTTCCATGCACAGCTCCGGCCTGGATGTAAACAATAGTTACTACGCCCTCTATCCCATGAGTACCTACGTGCTCCTGAAGCCTGGCGCCGACCACAAAGCCTTTGATAAAAAACTGGCGGCCTTTATGCGCACATGGGATAAAGATTATGCGGAATATGAAAAGGGCGGCATGTTCATGCAGCTGGGCGCAACACCGCTCACTGACATTCACCTGCGCTCCCATCGCACCGATGAGCTCGGCACCAACAGCAACATCCAGTACGTATATATTTTCTCGGCCATTGCCCTGTTCGTGCTCCTCATCGCCGGCATCAACTTCATGAACCTTTCCACGGCCCGCTCAGCCAATCGCGCCCGGGAAGTAGGCGTCCGCAAAGTGCTGGGCTCGCCCAGACGGCAGCTCATCGCTCAATTCCTGTCGGAATCCCTGGCGCTTACAGCCATCGCTACGATCATAGCATTCCTGCTCACGTGGATGGCCCTCCCCTGGTTCAACCAATTGACGGGCAAGGAGATCTCTCTTAGACCCGCACTACCCTGGTTGCTGCCTTCTCTGCTGGCTATTACAGCAGCCGTCGGCCTGTTCTCCGGCGCCTACCCTGCTTTCTTCCTCTCTGCCTTCCGGCCCATACAGGTGCTTAAAAGCAAGCTCGCACTGGGTGGCAGAGGCAGCAGACTGCGCAGCACCCTCGTAGTCCTGCAATTCTCCATCTCCATCTTCCTCATCGCAGGCACCCTGGTGGTCCTTCGTCAGCTGCATTATATTCAACACCGCGATCCCGGATACGACCGCAGCCAGGTCCTCGTCCTGAAAGGCATGGATGGTTTGCCCAACCCCGGCACATTAAAAAAAGAGATACAAAACCTGACCGGCGTAGCAGGTACCACACTGAGCGACTTCCTGCCTACAGGCTCCCGCCGCTGGCATAACTTCGGAACACTGGATGGCAGCGGACAAAATTCCATGCAGACCGAGCTCTGGGTAGTGGATAAGGACTATGCCCCCACCATGGGCATGCATATTATCCAAGGCCGTAACTTCTCCGGTGAGATGGCCACCGACACCACCGCTATCATTATCAATGAGGCTGCCGCCCGTATGTTTGGCATCATCGGCGACCCGCTGAACAAGACCATCTATTACCCCTACTATTTCCATCCCACCCATTTCCATATCATCGGGGTGGTGAAAGACTTCAATTTCACCTCCATCCGGACCAATGTCGCTCCCCTGGTGCTTGTCAATCGTGCCGGCGATGTCACGGAAGGCCTGGGTAACCTGGATATTCGCATCGCCCCCGGTCACGTCCCCGATGTCCTGGCACAGGTGAAAGCAAAATGGGCCGCCTTCGCCCCCCAACGCCCCTTCGACTATTCATTTATGGAGGAGGATTTCGATGCCATCTACCGGGCAGAACAACGCATGGGTCGCGTAGTGATTGTATTAACGACGCTTGCGATCATCATTGCCTGCCTCGGCCTGTTCGGCCTGGCTACCTATGCCGCCGAACAACGGGCTAAAGAGATCGGCATCCGAAAGGTCCTGGGAGCAGACGTTTCCTCCATCGTTGCCCTGCTCTCGAAAGACTTTGCCCGGCTCATCGTCCTGGCCATACTCATCGCCTCACCCCTCGCCTGGTACTGTTTGCATCAGTGGCTGCAGAATTTCGCCTACCGGACCACCATCGATGCCTGGCTCTTCGCCATAGCCGCGGCCATCGTACTCCTGGTCGCCCTGGCCACTACACTGATGCAATCCCTGAAGGCCGCCATCGTCAATCCTGTGGACAGCCTTCGTTCAGAATAAAGTAAAAGCACCCTTTATACGATATGTTCTTTCAGCGCTTTCGAGATGGCTTCCTTCCCACAATTGACATGCAGCTTGGTATAGATATTTTTCAGGTGCGTACGGGCCGTCTCAAATGAAATATCAAGCTCCGAAGCCAGCATCTTCGTGCTGTATCCTTTTGTAAGCATCGTCAGCACACCCAGTTCCCGCGGCGTCAGGGAATACTGGTTTGTTTTGATATGCCGGAAGCTATTGAGTACCCGGCGGGCAATAGAAGGTGACATAGGAGCGCCGCCTTCCACAACTTCAACTATAGCATCGAACAGCCTGGAAGGAGATGTTTTTTTCAGCAGATAACCGTTGGCGCCGGCGCAGAGACATTGAAATAATTTTTCATCGTCTTCAAAGACTGTAAACATAATTACGGCAGTATCGGGCCTCGCCTCCTTCACCATGCTAACCCCTTTTATCCCGGACTCTCCGGGCATATCGATATCCATCAACACCACATCGGGTTTGTATACACGGGTTATGTTGCTTGCGTCATTGCAATTGTTATAATCCCCCGCAACTTCATAGTCGCCCGTATTTTTTAGCAGGAATACAAGCGATTCCCTTAGACTGTCATTATCTTCGAATATAATAATACGTATTGCCATGGTCGTGTAAATTAGTTGTATAGAATAGAAGGGCGCTTCACCCGTTAAGGTGACCAATGGGTAATGAGATCAACAACCTGGTGCCGTCCTGCTTTCCGGAATGAATGGTTATTTTGCCCTGCCATTTTTCTACCCTCGCCTGCATATTTTTCAGGCCGTTGCGATGAGATTGCCGGGTAACATCAAATCCTTTCCCGTTGTCTGCAAAGATCAGCTCCAGGAAATCCCCTTTGACGCCTACTTTTATCCACGCAGCGCTTGCAGCAGCATGTTTGTAAATATTATTCAACGCCTCTTTATAAATAAGATATATGTCACGTCTTTGCTCCATGCATAGCTTGCGGGCAACGAATTGTTCATCCATATCGAGATGACAGGCAACATTCCCGGAAAGCTCGAACAATTCAGCACAGTAACGCCGCATACGGGCAATGGCCTCTTCCAGGGTGTCGTTTTTCGAATTAGCGCTCCATATAATATCGTCCAGCGCCTGGCTGCAATAGCTCACCTCTTCGCTGATCCTTCTGAGATGCCGGATAGCCTCATCAGGTCTGTCCAGTTTATTAAGGGTGATAGCTGAAAGCATATTGATATTGGACAATGTTGAGCCAATGTCATCGTGCAGGTCCTTGGCGATCCTGTCCCGCCGTACAGTTTGCAATTGCAGAAGTTCATTGATACGACGCCGGTGCAGACCGTATAATCCGACGCCGGCGATCAGCCCGCTCAGCATTATCCACCACTGTGCCGGATCATTCCTTTCCTGGACGCCCGGCCACATCACCCCCGCCTCTGTCCTCTCCTTTGCACATACGCTCATGGAACTGCACACCAGCAACAATTGTATCAACAGTAGAAAGAAGAATGCTTTTTTCATGTCTAGCCCGGCTTTTGGTAAAGCTAGCTTCTTGCAGAGACGATCATGAGCCCCAGTCGCCGAACTGCATTTTAAATAGACTAACGATCCCCCAATAAGGGGATTATCCTACGCCTATCTCCTTTACCATCCCGAATGACTGCAAAAATCCAAATTGCTGGTAAAAGGGCTCAAGGGACTCCCGGGCAAATAATCCCACCAATGAAGGTGTAGTCACATGCTGTTCCAGCCAATGCATCAATCTCTCTATCATAGCCGTTCCCACCCCCATTCGCTGCCAGGCCGGCCGCACCATGACATTCTTCACACAATAAAACCCCGCTCCGTCACTCAGCACAAAAGCGCAGCCAATGATATCACCGCTTGCTGCATCTTCTGCTATCACACCAACCGTGGCCGTTGAAATGATATTTTCCACCAGCCTGACATCCTCGGGCGTTCCCCCAAAAGATCGCTGCACCTGGCTATATTCTGTTACAGTTGGCTTCCTTTCTACAATTCGTATCGAAGCTCCGCTCTCCTCTCCCGGCCGCCCGATACCGTCCGTTGCAGGATTGCCGGCAAAATGAACATAATATCCATTGATCTCCCGCACCGAATATTGCGCCATGCCATAAGGATGAACCTCCAGCGGTGCGACGATCTCTGCATGGTTCTTTTGATGAAAAGCATACAACGCCTCGACATGATGCAGCCGGATCCAAATGGCATTCCTCTTCGAGGCAGCCGCCAGTTCCGGATCCCGGAGAAATTGAACAAACGCTTTCTGCCAGGAAACACCGCCGTTGGTGGGTGGATCACCCCATATCCATTTATCGGGAAAACCCAGCACTTCCTGCCAGTACCGGATCGTCTCCGGTATGTCCCGCACCGGGAATATAGGCTCAACATGAGAAAAAACAGGCTGTGCGATCTTTTCCATATCTGTAGGTTTTTGATACGCTGCATTTTTTTATATCAATCCCTGCAGCTTCGCATACTGCAGGAGTATGATCGTCTTGGCGTCCCTGATCTCCCCGCTCTCCATCATCTCCATCGCCTTGTCTGCATCCAGCTCCAGCACCTCAATATCTTCTCCCTCATCGACACCACCCCCTTCATTCACCTTCATGCTGCGCTCATACTCCGCGACAAAAAAATATAACATTTCCGTCACGGAGCCCGGCGACATATAAGCTTCGAAGACCTTGCGCACATGGGCTACCTTATATCCCGTCTCTTCTTCCGTTTCCCGCCGGATGGCATCCTCCGCGTTATCCTTGTCCAATAATCCTGCACAAGCCTCGACCAACATCCCCGAAGCATTTCCATTTACAAAGGTCGGCAGCCGGAACTGACGAGTGAGGATCACCTTCCTTTCCTTTACCTGGTACAGCAGGATCGCCGCTCCATTCCCCCTGTCATACGCTTCCCTGCTCTGCGTCTGCCAGGAACCGTCCTGGTTCCCGATTTCATACGTCACCTTGCGCAGCGTGTACCAATTGTCGGAAAGAACCTCTGTCTTTATAATGCGGACATTTGCATTTTTCATGCTTCAAATGTAAGTTTTTCCCCTTCCACTTCCCCGCCGGATGGAAGTTCCACAGCAATCTTCGTAACTTGTAGCATGGAAAAAATCGTTAAAATACTGTCCATCCGTGATGTGACACATGACGTAAGATCTTACCAGATCGAAAAGCCCGATGAGTATAAGTTTGAGCCCGGTCAGGCAACAGAGGTCTCCATCAACAAAGACAGCTGGAAGGACGAGCGGCGCCCTTTCACTTTCACCAGCCTCAACGAATGGCCTTTCCTGGAGTTCACCATTAAATCCTACCACGACCACGAAGGCGTCACCAACGAGCTGAGCAAACTAAAGGCCGGTGACGAACTGATCCTACGTGACGTCTGGGGCGCCATTTCCTATAAAGGCCAGGGGTACTTTATCGCCGGCGGCGCAGGCATCACCCCCTTCATCGCCATTCTCCGGCAATTACACAAAGAAGGCAATATAAAAGGCAATCAGCTCTATTTCTCCAATAAGACCAGCAGGGACATCATCCTCAAAGAGGAGTTCGACAGTATCCTGGGGTCCAATGCCCATTATATCCTGACACGGGAAGACATTCCCGCCTATGCCAAAGGCCCCATCAACAAAGAATTTCTCCTTCGCGAAATAAAGGATTTCAGCAAGCCTTTCTATATCTGCGGACCCGATAAAATGGTGGCCGGTATTAATCAGCTCCTCACGGAGCTTGGCGCCAACCCGGAAACCATCGTTTTCGAAAAATAGCCCCGCCTTGCCCCCACGCGCTGTGCAATACTTTAAAAAAATACCATCCGGCTTTTTTTTAACTTGCACCCCTTTATGGCACCCGATCATAACAATCCCGATTTTCAGCTGGCGGCCCGGTTTGTCAACCAGACCGGCAGGTCCGTATTCCTCACCGGTAAGGCCGGCACAGGCAAAACGACCTTCCTGCAATTCATCAGGGAAAATGCTTTCAAAAAGCTGGCCGTCGTAGCCCCCACCGGCGTAGCAGCCATCAACGCTGGCGGCACTACCATGCACTCCTTCTTCCAGCTGCCTTTCGGGCCCTTCATTCCCACACCCCAATACGGATGGAATCTCGACCGCTCCAATGTCTCCGACCCAAACAGCCTCTTCTCCAACATCCGCTTTACTGCCAATAAGCGAGAGTTGCTGCAGGAACTGGAACTGCTGATCATCGATGAGATCAGTATGGTCCGGGCAGACATGCTGGATGCCGTAGACACCATACTGCGCCATTTCCGCCAGCAATCCCTGGTCCCTTTCGGCGGTGTACAGGTCCTCTACATCGGCGATCTGTTCCAGTTGCCTCCCGTTGTATCCCAGGAGGAATGGCGGCTGCTGAAGGAATATTACAACAGTCCCTTCTTCTTTGACGCCAAGGTCATCCGGGAACAGCCGCCCGTATACCTCGAATTAAAAAAGATCTATCGTCAGCAGGAGACGGCCTTCATCGACATCCTTAACAACATCCGTAACAATCGCGCAACGCCTTATGATCTTGAAAAGCTGCACGATCATTATGACCCCGCCTTTACACCGCCGAAAAACAGCAACTACATCACCCTTACTTCCCACAATGCCCGCGCTGAGCACATCAACCAGGCAGAGCTGGGCAGGCTGCAAGGAAAGCTGCACGCTTTCGAAGCCACCGTCACCGGCGAATTCAACGACAAGGCCTTCCCGGCCGAAAAAACGTTGCAGCTTAAAGAAGGCGCCCAGATCATGCTCATCAAAAATGACAAAGGAGATACCCGGCGCTATTTCAATGGCAAGATCGGCGTCATCAAAAAGATAGGAGAAAAGATCACCATCCAATTTCCCAACGAGCCGGATGACCTGGTCCTGGAAAAAGAGATCTGGAGAAACATCCGCTATCAATACGACCGGGAAAAGGATAAGATAGAAGAAGAGGAATTAGGCACCTTCTCTCAATACCCCATCCGGCTTGCATGGGCCATCACCATCCACAAAAGCCAGGGGCTTACGTTCGACAAAGCCGTGATAGACGCAGGCGGGTCCTTTGCGCCGGGACAGGTATACGTCGCGCTCAGCCGGCTCCGTTCCATCGACGGATTGGTACTGCAATCCCGTATCCTCCCTTCTTCCATCAGCACAGACCCCAGGGTCATCGACTACACGGACAGCAGGATGTCGGACCACGAGGCCAGGACCCATCTCCAGGAAGAGCAGCACACCTATATTCATGGTTCATTACAAAAAGCCTTCGAATGGGGCCGTATCACCGAAGCCCTGCGCGAACACCACGCAGGATATGATCACCGGCAGGTGCCGAACAAGATAAAGGCCATCAGTCTGTCGGTATCCTGGCTGGAAAAAGCTGTCCACCAGCACGAGATAGCTATCAAATTCTCCCGCCAGCTCGACCATCTGCTCTCCTCCGCCCAAAATGACGGCTACGCACAGCTGCACCAGCGAATATATGCGGCGGCAACCTACTTCATACGCTCCCTGGAAGAAGAGCAGCTTCGATCTTTGCAGCAGCACATGGAAGAAGTAAAAATTCAGAAGAAGATCAAGAAATATCTGACGGAATTAAAGGAGTTGAAGACCATGCTCTCCCGTAAAAAGCAGCAGCTGGAAGATGCCCTGCAAATGGTGGAAGGACTGCAAAAGGGTATCGATACGACCCAGCTCCTCACGGGCCTGCAGGACGCCAGGAAAAGCCGGGAAGCTCCTCCCATAGAGAAGGCTGCCGCTGAGACAGCCCCAACCCCGGCCGCAGGCAAAACGCCCAAAGGAGAGACCCATCGCATCAGCCTTAATCTCTACAAGGCAGGCATCCCTATTACAGAGATCGCCGCCCGCCGTAATATGGCGGCAACGACCATCGAAGGGCACCTGGCCTCCTTCATCCCAACAGGAGAGATCGATATAAAAGAGCTGGTGCCCGAAGACAAAATAGAGATCATCCACAGCACCTTCAAAGTGTTGGGCAACACAACGCTGAATGCCCTTAAAGCCAAACTGGGCGCTGACTACAGCTTCGGGGAAATACGGGCCGTCCTGCAGTATCTGCGCCAGCATGACGAGGCTGCATCTCCGCAAACCTCATCCCCGCATGCTATTCCGCCCTCAGGCTCTTCACAGGGTTAGCCACCGCCACTTTCATCGCCTGGAAGCTCACCGTCAGCAGTGCGATCAGCAAAGCCGCACCGCCCGCCAGTAAAAATACCCACCACCGCACAGCAATATGATAGGCAAAATTTTGCAGCCAGGTATGCATTGCCCACCAGGCCAGGGGAGACGCCAGCAGGAATGCGACAAGCACCAGCAGCAGGAATTCCCGCGACAAAAGCCCGAATAAAGTACCGGCCCTGGCCCCCAGTACCTTCCGGATGCCGAACTCCTTGGTCCGCTGCTCAGCCGTAAACATGGCCAGTCCCAGCAAACCCAGGCAGGAGATGCAGATCGCAAGACAGGCAAAGCAATTGGAAAGCCGCTGAACGATCGACTCGCTCTTATACAATTTCTGGTACTCCTCGTCTGCAAAACGATAGGAAAAAGGGAATTTAGGGTTCAGCTGTTTGCATAATTGCTCCAGCCCCGCCAGCGCCTGTTTGGTTTGCCCCGCCTTCGTCCGGACCATAGCTTCCCCCCAGCTCTCTTCCTCCCGGAGCCTTATCACCAGCGGCAGGATGGGGGTATGCAGCGAATTAAAATGAAAATCCTTGAGAATGCCCACGATCTTCCCCTTCTTATCCCAAAAGGTCAGCCGCCGCCCGATGGGATCCTTATAACCTATTTTCTTCAGGGCGGCCTCGTTGAGGATATAACCCACCGAATCCGTGGCAAAATCCTTTGAGAAATCCCTGCCGGCTACAAATTGCAGATGCAGCGTCCTGGCCAGATCGTATCCAGCGGAGACCTGCGTGAACATAGGCCTGACATTCGGATCCTTCCCATCCCAATCCACTCCGCCCGTGGTATTCTCTATACTGGTAGGAGCCTGGCTGATACGTGCCATATCGCTGACACCCGGCAGGTGACTGGCCTGCTCCTTGAAAACCTTAAATTTTGCCGTAAGATCACCTTCCAATGGTATATATAAAAGGTCCTCCCTGTCAAATCCCAGGTTGATCGTCCGGACATAGTTGATCTGGCCCGCTACAACGATCGTCCCGATGATCAGCACAATGGATAATACAAACTGAAAGACGACCAGGCCCCTTCTGAACAAGGCTGCGCCTGCCGTAAACTTCAATGTCCCTTTTAATACCCTGATAGGCTGGAAGGAAGAAAGGAACAAGGCAGGGTAAGAACCCGCAATAGCGCCCGTGATCAGCGTCAATGCCGCCATCCACAACCAGAACGAAGAAGAACCATAGGGGAAAAAAATATTCTTCCCCGTCAATTGGTTAAAGGCCGGCAATAACAGGATTACCATCCCCAGCGCCAATATCATCGAGAAAAAAGATAAGAGCACCGCCTCGCTGATGAATTGCCTGACCAGGGCCGGACGCACCGCGCCGACCACTTTCCGGATCCCGATCTCTTTTGCCCTGCCCGCCGAACGTGCTGTGGTCAGGTTCATAAAATTGATACAGGCAATAAGCAAAATGAAAATGGCCACGATGCTGAACAGCCTGACATATTCAATCCGCCCGCCCGCAATCACGCCATCCTTGAAACTGGCGTGCAAATAGACATCCGCCGCACGCTGCATACCCAGCTCGATCCGGAACCCTTTGCCCTGTTCCTTATTATAATTATCCAGGAACCGGGTTATTTTCTTCATCACCAGCGCGGGATTGGCATCCTTGCGCAACAGCAAATAGGTGTTGGGCCCATTATTCCCCCACTCCTTGGCCCAGCTGTTATCATCCAGGAAAGCATCCCAGTTCAGCAGGTAATCGAATTTATTTGTCACATTCTCCGGCTGGTCCTCGAATACGGCCATCACCGTGAAATTCTTGTTGTTCTGGTAACGGATGGGCTTCCCGATAGCCTCCCGTGCGCTGCCGAAAAAGTCGACTGCCATCTTCCGTGATATCGCAATGCTGGATGGCCCGGTCAACGCTGAAGCCGGACTTCCCTGCAGCAACGGATAGCTGAACATCTGAAAATAATCTGCTCCGGCCGCACTGCCCTTTTCTTTCAATATCTTATCCCCCACCTGGAAAGTGCTGTTGTCTTCCCAGGAAAAACCCGCAGCCAGCTCCACTTCCGGCAACACCTTCTTCATCTCTGCAGCTAAAACACCGGGTGTGTAATAGCCAGTCTCGATCTTCCCGTCAAAATACTGCCGCTCATATACCCGGTAGATCCTGTCTCCCTTAGCATGAAAGTTGTCCACGCTTTGCTCATCCCTGATCCACAAAAGGATCAGCAGACTGCAGGTCATACCCATCGCAAGCCCGAAAATGTTCAGGAAGCTATACCCCTTATGCTTCCGGAGATTGCGCACGGCGATCCTGAAGAAGTTCTTTATCATATGTTTCTTTTTTAATATCCGTGTACCAACCGGATAAAGGCGCCCGGATCAGATATTTTGTTGCACATCAGCCTAAAAAAAATCCGCCCCTAACTAAACCATCCCCGTGAAAAATAGTCTAATTACCCATAATACTATATTATGAGACGAGTCTATGGATTAATGGTTACACTGGGTTGTTTATTACTTTTAGGTATGGCCATGACGGGCTGCAGCAGCTCGAAAGTATCCAGAGCCAGCCTCGTACCCTTTACAAAAGACCTGAGACAGAAGCTGGAAAAAGAGAACATCGACCTGAAACAGGTGCAATTCTACATCGACCAGAAACTCATCCTGGACCGCAATCTGGGAGACCAGAAGATCCAGGTGACCTCCGGCGTGGTTAAGCTGGAAAACGGGAAATATATCAACCAGGTCATTGTCCCCGCCTTTACGCCCGGCATCTGTGAGAGCGCAGCAGGTGACAAACTGCTGATCAGCTTTGAAAAGGGTAATAATAACCTCCCCTTCGGCCCTGGCAGCGGGTATACGTTTAATGAATATTCGTTATATGGGACGGAGTGGCGGAATGGCACCACCGCGGTAACCTACGATTCCAATAAGTTCAGGGCCCGTTGCGGCACCTGTCAGGACGTAGCTTCCGTCACCCTGCTGGTCCGCAAAAGCATCCTGGACAAGGTCGAGCGCAAATCACGCACCGTTAAAGGTCGTACGGTGGGAAAATAATCAGTTGCCGGCAGCTCCGCTGTTGATCAGCTCCTCACAAACTTCCACCTTCCCATCGATGATGGAAAGGGTCCTGAGAACGCTGCCATTCTCGATTTTCACATAAAACCAGGTCTTTTCCCGGTTGGAAACCTGTGTTACGATCCCGATCCTGTGATCAGGAAATTTTCTTAGAACAACAGCAGCCACCTCAGCGGAAAGGTCCTCCGCTGGATAGTATTCCATGCTATATAAAAAGACACCCCTCAGGTTAAAAAACGCCTTTTTACGATGGGCGTCATTCTTAAAGCTGACAATAAATGCTTTGTCCGTCTTATACCAGACCTCATCCCTAATAGACGGCCACGTTGTGTGGAAATAACGGTAGGCTCTGACACTGATCTCATTAAGGGGTACATTCGAGGAGATGGGGCCGCCATTGCCGGCCCGTGATACAAATGGTAATAAGAGTACCCCCGACAACAGGAGCCTCCACAAGGAGCAAGCTTTCATAAATAAGAATTTAATGGTTTTTCAGGTTTTTCAAAGGATCATCTGCCACTACAACGTGCATCATAGCTCCTTGTTTTGTCAGCCCTCTCTTTTTTTATCCATTCCACCCCGCCTTTGATTTTTCCCGATCTTTGCCAGGATGATCGAAAGCATCCATGTCTAAGAAAAGAACGCCTAAATTACTGGCAGGCTATACGCATCACAATAAGGTCAGGCTGGTCCATGGCGGCAGGGACTATTTCACGACCCTCGTACAGATGATCGATCAGGCGCAAACCCTGGTCCATCTGCAAACCTATATTTACGAAGGTGATGAAACAGGACTTATGGTAAGTGAAGCATTGATACGCGCCGCCCGCCGTAAAGTTCAGGTCTACATATTGCTGGACGGGTACGCTTCCCAGGACCTTTCCAAACAATTCATAAAAGAATGGAAAGAGGCCGGTATCCGCTTCCGCTGGTTCTGGCCTTTGTTCAAAAGCCGGAAATTCTACCTGGGCCGCCGTTTGCACCATAAAGTAGTGGTAACTGACGCCTCCCGGGGGCTGGCAGGCGGGGTCAATATCAGTGACAGGTACAACGACATCGGGGACCAGCAAGCGTGGCTGGATCGGGCGCTCTTCGTCGAAGGGGAGGCGGCCTTAAAGCTTCATATGATCTGCCGCGACATGTGGACCAAAGCCTATTGGAAAAAAGAGGGAGGCCGCAAAGAAAATTTCCCATGGCTTCCCGGGACCACCCCCACGGAAGAATGCATGGTAAGAGTGCGGCGTAACGACTGGGTGCAAGGACAAAACCAGATCTCGAAAAGCTTCCTGGAAATGTTCCGGAATGCCCATTCCCGTATTACCATCCTATCCAGCTATTTCCTGCCCGGCACCATCTTCCGCCGGCACATGGCCCTGGCCGCCCGGCATGGCGTAAAGATCAAGATAATCGTTGGCGGGATCTCCGATGTGAAGATCTCCCGGCTCGCGGAACAATTCATGTACCGCTGGCTTTTTCGCAACAATATCGAGATATACGAGTACCAGGACACCGTCCTTCACGGCAAGATGGCCGTCTACGACGGACTGTGGATGACCAATGGTTCCTACAATGTAAATAAGATCAGCGCCTATGCCAGTGTGGAATTGAACATGGATGTCCGCAATGCGGATTTTGCGGCAAAGGTGGAGCAGGAGCTGGAAGAGATCATCGAAGAACATTGCGTCCGCATCACGGAGAAGAACTTTAATCACTCGATCTACAGGCAGTTCCTGCAATGGTCGGCTTTTCAGATCATTCGGTTCCTTTTCTTCCTGTTCACCTTCTATTTCCGGCAGGAGAAAGGCACCTCGACAAAGCCGTGATTTCCCCTGAATCCCTGGCTTGCAGCTTGTAGCTCGCAGCTCAAAGCTGACTAATCTCCCCTTATTTTCCTGACAAAAGTGTGAAAGGTCTCCTTATTCCATCCCGCAAAACGCCCCCTTTGCAGGATCACCTCGTTATCGCCCGGCCGCTGCAGGTAATAATGGAATACAAATCGCGCCTGCCCATTCTCCCATCCCCTTATCTGTCCAAACCGCAGGTCATTGAACACCAGCGTGTCGCCCCACTGCTCAGCCGTATAATACCCCTGGCAGAACCGCATGAGCTCCCGGACGTCTCCTCTTGCCTTCAGCACGCTTAAAAGAGAGTCGTTGCGGGGAAAATAATTGAATGACACCTGCCTGCTCCGCCCTAACAAGGATAAATAGCCGGCGTGATAGCCCGCCGAATCCTCGGCCACGATATACCATAGCCAGTTATTCAGGGGTGTTGGCGTCGTGAAATATCGCTTATAATGGATCTGCTGTCGCTGAAGGGCCTCCGTCGCCCACTTGTCGATCCGGTATTTGTTCAGCAGGCAATAATACAAATAGCAGCAGCTCAGGATTAATCCAAATCTTATCCAGAAACCACGCCGCCTGCTGCCGCTCTTCAGGATCAGCAAGGCCAGGAAAGAAATACCCAGCCATATGGAAAAGAACGGATCTGCTACGAACAGTATGTTGAACGACACCCGGTAATGACTGAAAGGCTCGAACCACCCGGTGCCATAAGCATTAAAGGCATCTATGAAAATATGAATGAAGAGTTCCAGGAAAGCGAACAGCAGCCACCTTGACAAGGACATCCCTGCTCCCCGCCATAACCGCCGCCCCACCAGGGCCAGCAACACACCCACCACCGCTACAAACAAAAGAGAATGCGTAATACCCCTGTGCGCCGCCACATCATGGGCCGTATCCAGCCAGAAACTGGCTACGAAGTCGATATCCGGCAGGCTCTGCGCCACCGCACCCAGCACCATCGCCTTTTTGCCCAGCTTTCGTCCGAACAGCGCATCCCCGATAATGGCCCCCAATGCAATGTGTGTGATCGTATCCATATTGTCCGCTTATGCAATCCTCAGACCATCCTTCGCCGATGGCTTCACTCATTATCCAATGTCTTCCTTCCTTTTACTGTTGCTGCTTCCTGTTGGTGCAGGTCCAGTACGATCATTGTATTTTCTCCTTTCTTCAGCCAGGAGGCAGGACAGAACAGCCGCTGTTGCGGTCCCACATACCAGTATCTGCCCAGATTATGACCGTTTACCCACACCATTCCCTTCTTATATCCGCTCATATCGAAATAAGTATCAGCCGCTGCCGTCAGTTCAAAATTTCCTTTAAAAAAGATCCCTTCCTTCCCCGGAACTTGCGGCTTGTAGCTTGCAGCTTGCAGCTGGTCCACAGCCCCCTCATTCAACGGCAGAGGAAAGGTCTCCCAGTTCATCAACGTCATGCCATTCAGCGACACACGGTCTGTTATCCCTTTCCTGTCGATCATATACTGCGCAAAATTGATATGGCCCATTCCCTCCACGAGGATCTCCAGCACAGGATCCTTTACATCCGTCTTCGGCAATTTTACCGACCAGTTTCCACCATCCCTGAATACTGTATCGATGAGCTTACCATTCAGGAACACCAGCGCATAGTCATGGGGTTCCGTAATAATCAGCGTGCCGCTCTTATGACCAACGAGCTTTGTCCGATAGAGAATTAGACCGCTGTGCTGATCGTAATCCTCCATGGGACGAGGCTGTGGCGAACGGATCGCCGCAGGCAGATGCACCCATAATGACGTAAAAGGCTTCAGCATAAAAGGGGCTACCTCCATCGACGGGACCGCAGCCGGCACCTCCGGCAACGTAGCCCCGGTGTATTCCCCGATCAGCTTGCGCAATGCATAATATTTTGGGGTGGCGTTTCCCTGCTCGTCAATAGGCGCATCATAATCATAACTGGTGACATCCGGCTGGAACTGAACAGGCGTAAATGCATTTGCACCGGCAGTGTACCCGAAATTGGTCCCGCCATGGACTACGTATAAATTGAACGAACGCTGATGTGATAGCAGGTAACGCACTTCCTTTAAAACACCCGCCGTGTCCGGACGCTGCCATTTCTCTTTCCAATGCGTCAGCCAACCCGGGTAAGTCTCGCTGCTAAAGGCCGGAACATGGGGGTCTTGCTTTTGTGCCTGCCCGAAATCCCCATCACTGCCGCCGCTGTCCAGCCCAATAGCGCAGCCCGGTAAGCTGCCGGCTTCCAGCATGAAATCCGTAGGCCCGTCCGCTGTATAGAAAGGCACCGTGATCCCTGCCGCCCTCCACAACTTCCTCAGGGTCTCCAGGTATGTCCGGTCATTGCCATAGCTGCCATATTCATTTTCTATCTGGGCCATTAAGACAGGTCCTCCATGATCACATTGCAGCGGGGCCAGTTCTGCAGCCACGTGCGCGACATACCGCTTCACCGCGTTCATATACCGCGGGTCCATACAACGGACCTTTATATCGGGGATCTTCAACAGGTAAAAAGGAAGTCCGCCCCAATCCCACTCCGCACATACGTAAGGGCCCGGACGCAGCAGCACCCACATCTTCTCTTCCCGGCAAATACGGATAAAAGCCGCTATATCATGATTGCCCGTCTTAAAGTCCCACACACCCGGGGCAGACTCATGATAGTTCCAGAACAGGTATACCGCAATGGTGTTGCAACCCATGGCCCTGGCCATACGGATCCGGTGCCGCCAGTATTCCCGTGGGATACGGGCAGGATGCATTTCTCCGCTGATGATCCGGAAAGGCTTCCCGTCCAGCAGGAATGCACCGTTGCCAAAAGAGAACACATGCTTTTCCTGGGCAGCCAGTCCATGTCCCATTAGCACAGCCGTTAGAACAAACCCGATAAACTTCATAGCTAATCTTTTTTAATTTTATGCAGTTGGGCCAGAGGGAACCTCAGCACCTCGATAGACTCTTTCTGACGCGAGATGATGACGTACATATTCCCACCGTCGATCATCGTATGCGGATATCCGTATTGTCCCCCCTTCCACAACCCCTCAGCTTTCAGCGTATAAAGCTCATCGGCGATCAGCCGGCACTCATCGAAAGTATGCCCGTCTTCCGAAATAGCCAGCACCAACGGTGTACGGGCATAGTGATGCACAGTGTCCGGGATCCCCACATAATACCAGCGCCCGTCCGGTAGCTTCCCAAAATGGAATTTGCTGTCATTATCCGTAAACGCAGTCTCTTTCGGAAAAGACCAATGCTCCCCCCTGTCACGGCTTTCAGTAACCCACAGACGCCCCTTCCATCCCTTGCCCGTCACACGCAGCAGCATATGCAAAACGCTGGCGCCCCCCGGTGCAATCCCTCCCGTCATGAAGAACGAACCCTCGCACAACGGCGGCAACCCCACCTTTGCAGCCGGGGTATAAAAGGTTGCCGGATTATCTTCATTGTATAAAGAATCAGGATAAAAGCTGCTCATCTTCCAGCCCGAAAGCCCACGCGGATCATCCGTATAAGGAAAAGTAAAGTTACCGCTGATGATCAGCCTTCCGCCGCCCGCCGGCTGAGGTCCATGATTGGGATTCACGGGCACGCCCATGTCCAACGGAGCGCTCCAATGCAGCCCGTCACCGCTTACTTTCGCCCATAGATGAGTATGTTCCCGGTGAGGTGAATATTCACCGTAATAAGCCACTAAAGAATCGCCGTACCGGTGGAAACCCGCCGCGGTAAGCACATCCGCCGTATCGCCCCGGTAGAGGGAAGGAGTTGCCAGCACCCTGGGAACGCTCCAATGAAAGAAGTCATCCGACACGGCGTACACCACCCGCTGACCGGGAGCATCCTCGTCCTTCATCCCGTCGGACCAGACAGCAATAAATTTTTTCTTGAATTTTGTAATGGACGGATGATGATTGTACAACCACGATGATTGCGGCGTATAGATCATAGCCCGCTCGATTTGAAGCCTCCGCAAAACAGCTGGCTGCCGTATAACGATCTCCGTTCCACCTTCCTGCCCCATAACCACCAGCCCCCCGAATAGGAGCATCAAAAAAAGACTGCCTCGGACAATCCGGCTGCGGGAATTCATATCGCTAAGATACGCAAGATGACGAAGGCAAAGTTCTCCTGTACTCCTCAATATTTTTAGTAATTTCATGGCTTACAACCTTTCTTATGGATCAACCACTACTATGGCAATCTGATGTGGCGGATTGGGAAAAAATATCCGTCGACGCCTACAAATTCGTGATCGAGCAGGCGAAGGAACAGCTAAACGAAGTAATTGAAGAATCCCAGGTCATTACAAGAAGAGGGATGTCCATTCTGCTTTCATACATAGCTGCACTATCCGGTGTACTTGGCTATGCATTTTCCGAAAAATCAAAAATTACGCATGGCAGCGGTTGGATCATCTCCTTTGCCATCCTCATTGCAATCCTTTCCATATTCGCATTCTCGCTATTATTCCAATTAATATATCCTAAAGACGTCTTCTATAAAGGGAGTCCTCCAAAAGAGATCTTTTACAAAGAGGTATTCGACGGCTTATCAGAACAAGAAGGATTGAAAAATGTATTGTTCAATGAGATAGAAAGGATCCAGGACAAGATCGAAAGAATGGTAAAGTCAAATAGAAAAAGATTCGCTCAATACAGGACCACGCTAAAGATCTCATTGCTATTGGTGGCGACAGCCATATTTATAATAGTGAGGGCTATCTATAATTAATGACCAGTTCTAATACTGATCTGGGGAGTATTAGGCTTGGGACTTACACGTGGTTTTGCCATAAATCAACCTGTTTTTACAAAATTACAATTTTCCAACTGCTCGTCCAAATCCCACCCAGCTATTTAATATATTGAAAATCAATAAATTACGACTTACCCCTCGGAATTACCCTGATGTCTCCTCCCGGCGCCCCCGAAATGATCACATCCGCCATCGCAATAAAAAAGCCGTCTTCCATCACGCCCGTAATATCGCTCACCTGTCTGTGTAACAGCGCCGGGTCATTGATCGTTCCAAATGAACAATCCAGGATATAATGACTATTATCCGTCAGGTAAGGCTGATCTCCCGCCATCCTCATTTTGGGAGTACATCCTAGTGCCGCCAGCTTACGCTCCGTCAGCTCCCATGCAAAAGGCGCTACCTCCACCGGCAGGGGAAACTTACCCAGCTTATCCACCAGCTTGCTTTCGTCTACAATAATGATATAGAATTTCGTCACGGCAGCCACGATCTTCTCCCTTAGCAGCGCCCCGCCGCCACCCTTGATCAGGTTAAGCTCCTTATCCACCTCGTCTGCGCCGTCAATGGTAATATCCAGGTGATCCACAGCTGAAAAAGGGATAATAGGAATATTGAGCTCTCTGGCCAATGCCTCGGATTGCACCGAGGTAGCCACCGCCTTTACAGACAAGCCCTCTTTCACCATATCCCCGATGCCCTGGATGGCCCAATAGGCGGTGGATCCTGTGCCCAAACCCAGGGTCATGCCCCCGCGAATGTATTCAATTGCTTTGCCGGCTGCTAACTTTTTTCCCTTGATGGCAGGATTCTCCATGATTATCAATTGTTTATATATGTTTACTCTACTTTTTTGGTGGGGAAAGTAAATTTCCCTACTTTTAGGTCATCATTCTTCCAAATGAATCAAACGTTTGCAAATATAACTTGTTGTTGTTGCTGTTGTAAGCAAATATCGGTTATTTGGGTGGAGGATGACCTCTCATAAGCTTAGTAAAAACTGTTCTAAACAACATATAAAAGCTCCACCACCAGTGGAGCTTTTTTCATTTATAGTGATTATGTCAACAACAACGGATCTTACCATCGATAGCAACCTGCTCACTTCCGTCCGGGGACTGGAGAAAAAGATAGGGAATACCCCTTTGCAGCCTATTACCCGCCTGTTCAATAAAAAAAATGTGCGGATCTATGCAAAAAAAGAATGGATGCAGCTGTCAGGCAGCGTGAAGGCCCGCGCCGCTTACAACATTATCCGCAAAGCCATCGAAGGTGGTCAGCTCACCAGGGAAAGGACGTTGTTGGATGCCACCAGTGGAAATACCGGTATAGCCTATGCACATATCGCAAGTGAACTGGGCATTCCTGTTGCCCTTTGCCTGCCGGAAAATGCTTCCAGGGAACGAAAAGATATCCTGGAGTCACTGGGCGTTAAGCTGATCCTCACCTCCCGCTTTGAAGGCACGGACGGCGCCCAGCAGGTAGCAAAAGAGCTTGCGGCATCCGATCCCGCCGCCTATTACTACGCCGATCAATACAAGAATCAAAATAACTGGAAAGCTCATTATCATTCCACAGCGCTGGAAATTTACGGGGAGCTGCCCGGTATCACGCATTTTGTAGCAGGGCTGGGTACCACAGGCACTTTTATAGGCACAGGCCGTCGGCTGCGGGAATTGAAACCTTCCATCCGGCTGATCTCTCTGCAGCCCGATTTCGCGCTGCACGGACTGGAAGGCTGGAAGCATATGGAAACAGCCGTCGTCCCGGGGATCTATGACCCTTCGGTAGCAGATGCCAATTACGAGGTCAGCACCGAAGAGGCCCATGAGCTGATCAGGGCTGCTTACAAACATGAAGGGCTCCTGCTGAGCCCGTCCTCGGCAGCTAACCTGGCCGGAACGATCCGCATTGCCGAAAACCTGGAAGAAGGGACGCTTGTCACCGTGCTGCCCGACAACGCAGACAAATACAGTGAAGTCATAAAAAAAATTCTATAACATGATCATCATCGAACCCCGCGTCCGGCAATTAATGATAGAAGATGCAGTCAGCACATTCCCCGATGAATGCTGCGGCTTCATGTTTGGCCGGGAAGAGACGGACGGCACACGCCTTATCCTCGACGTATTGGTAGTAGACAATTCAAAGGAAGGGGACAAACGCAGACGATTTGCCATCTCCCCCCAGGATTACATGACGGCTGAACAGCATGCCCTGGATCACGACTGGACATTGCTGGGAGTGTATCATTCCCATCCCAATCATCCGGCCATCCCTTCAGAGCATGACCGCGTGGCCGCACAGCCCTTTTTCTCCTACCTGATCATCTCTGTACTAAACAATGAGATCATCACCTTGCGCTCCTGGCTCCTGAATGATGACCGGCAATTTGAAGAAGAAAAGATCATCGATTATCAATTCACATAATAAAATATAAATAAAATGGCAACAGTGATCATTCCCACTCCCCTGAGGAAATTCACCAATAACACAGCCCGGCTTGAAGTCAGGGCCGGCACGATACAGGACACGGTCAACGAGCTGACCCAAAATTTTCCGGACCTGAAGAAGCATCTCCTGGACGAAGGCGGAAGCATCCGCTCCTACGTCAACATTTTCGTCGGCAACAACGATATTCGCGACCTTCAGCAGGAGAACACCGCAGTTAAAGAAGACACCGTCATTAGCATCGTTCCCGCCATCGCCGGCGGCGCCCCGGACCAGCTTTTCACCAAGCAAGAGCTGGCGCGCTACAACAGGCATATCATCATCCCCGGTTTCGGAATGGAAGCCCAGGAAAAGCTGAAAAAAGCAAAGGTCCTGGTCATCGGCTCCGGCGGCCTGGGTAGCCCCGTATTATTATACCTGGCAGCTGCCGGCGTAGGTACCCTCGGCATTGTCGATTTCGACGTGGTCGACGACAGCAACCTGCAAAGACAGGTGCTCTTCGGTATCGATGAGATCGGCAAGCCCAAGGTAGAAGCTGCAAGAAGAAGACTGGCAGCGCTGAACCCTCATATAAAGTTGAATATCTACAACACCCATATCAATTCCCAGAATGCGCTGGACATCGTAAAAGATTATGATGTCGTTGCGGACGGGACCGATAATTTTCCCACCCGTTACCTGGTCAATGACGCAGCTGTATTGCTGGGCAAGCCCAACATATATGCATCGATCTTCCAGTTCGAAGGACAGGTCTCCGTATTCAACTATACGGATAGCAAGGGAACTACCGGGCCTAACTACCGCGACCTCTACCCCACCCCTCCCCCTCCGGGACTGGTCCCCAGCTGCGCGGAAGGCGGCGTCCTGGGCGTATTGCCGGGCATCATAGGCAGCCTCCAGGCACTGGAAGTGATCAAGGTCATCACCGGCGTAGGCGAGACACTCTCCGGTCGCTTCTATATCTTCGATGCCTTGAATTTTGAAAGCAGGACCTTTAACATTAAAAGAAGGGAAGACAACCCTGTCAACGGAAAAAATCCAACCATCACAGCTCTCATCGACTATGAACAATTCTGCGGCATGCGGGCCGTCGAAGAAAAGGCGCTGAAAGAGATCACGGCTAAAGAACTATACGACTGGCAGGTGAGAGGAGAAAAATTCCAGCTGATCGATGTACGGGAACCCCACGAATACGACATCGTCAACATCGGAGGCGAACTGATCCCCCTGGCGGCCGTCGCAGACAATGCAGGCAGGATCGATCCGGAAAAGAAAGTGGTCATTCATTGCAAAATGGGAGGCAGAAGCGCAAAAGCCATCCGTGAGCTGGAAGAAAAATTCGGATTCACTAACCTGTATAATCTTAAAGGAGGTATCCTTTCTTATATTGACGAAGTACAACCTGAACTGACAAAATACTAAAACGGTAATTTGTTATCGCTGCGGTACGCCCGATGCTTCGGCACAGGCTCCGGCAGACGGCGTAAAGGCAATCGACTGGCCGGCGACCTTATATACGGGAGCCGGCTTTTTTGTTTCACGCGCCGTGAAGGCGAAAAGCAGGAGTAAGACCCCGACAAATGAAAGAATTGCTAACCGTTGCATAAACATTTATTTTATGGGTATCTCACATACCCGGTGTGTTGGCGCCCAGGCACTCAGTTCCTGATGCCCTGGCAACCGCTGACTGTACAGGACTAAGCAACCACCTGCCGTTCCGTCTAATCAAGCCTGCTAACCAGGGTATCAGGAAATTTCCATCTTCACCCGCCACGTTCCCAGTGCTATCCGGGGTGACTGCAGCGCTCGTTTCATTCATAAAATAAAGGTAATACCGCCTCTTCGGAACTCCAAATAAATAGTCCACTAATTTTGTAGACTTTTAAGATAGTTTTCCACATCCCCGTCCCTGCTGGTTTCCAGGGCCATGGGTGGCGTAAGCGCGCCGCCTAATAATCCAGTAACCTTTCGATTATTTCACTGACCTTGAAGGCATTCGGAAGCATGGCGTTCTCAAGCGCCGTATTCATGGGTACCGCAGGCAGGTTGAGAGCCCCTTTCACTTCCACCGGGGCGTCCAGGTAAGCGTAGCAATTACCGGATATCCTCCAGGCCAATGCCTCGGCAAAAGAATTATTCTGCTGTTCTTCCGTCAGCACCAGGCATTTTCCATGCCGGCGCACGGTGGCAAAAACCTGCGCTTCATCCAGGGGATAGAGGGTACGCAGGTCCAATATCTCCACGCAGCCGGGGAAATATTTGGCGGCAGCCTTTGCCCAGTATACCCCCATGCCATAAGTAATGATACAACAGGTCTCGCCCCTCCGGGTGGCGCCTTCGTCCGCCTCCAGCACGATGCCTGCCTTGCCCAGGGGAAGGATATAGTCCCTGGAAGGCTCGACGCATTTCGCGTCCTCCGTACCCGGTACCTTGCTCCAGTAAAGACCCTTGTGCTCCAGCATCACCACAGGGTTAGGGTCCATAAATGCAGCTTTCATCAGCCCTTTCATATCGGCCGCATTGGAAGGATAGACTACCTTGATACCCTTGATGGATAAAAGCGTGGATTCGATGCTGCCACTATGATAAGGGCCGCCTCCTCCATAAGCTCCGATAGGTACTCGGATCAGCGTTTGTATAGGGAACTTTCCTGCACTTAGATAACAGGATTTGGATATTTCAGTCACCAGCTGATTGAATCCCGGATAAATATAATCGGCAAATTGCACTTCCACGATCGGCTTGGCGCCCACAGCGCTCATCCCCACCGTGGAACCGATGATATAAGCCTCCTGGATGGCGGTATTGAACACCCGGTGATCCCCGAATTGCTCAGCCAGGGTCGCTGCCTCCCTGAAGACACCGCCCAGTCGCCTGCCCACATCCTGTCCATATAACAACGCCTCCGGATGATCCTCCATGATCTCACGGATGGCGAATAAGGCGGCGTCCACCATGATCACCTTTTCTCCATCAGACGGGATACGCTGCCCCTTTTCTTCCGTCACAGGCGAAGGGACAAAAACAAAATTTTCCACTGTCGCCGGGTCCGGATCAGGCGCGGCCACCGCGGACTGGAATTGCCCGGCAACAAAGTCGGCTGCAGCCCTTTCCATGTCGGACAGCTGAGCTTCTTCCATTCCTAAACCCAGCATACGCGTCCTGAGCTTGTAAAAAGGATCTTGCCTGGCATGTTCTTCCAGGTCTTCCGCACTCCGGTAAAACTCCTTGCGCACGCCGCTGGTATGATGGCCCAGCAAAGGCACTTTCGCCTGTACCAGGTAGGGACGCCTGCCCTGCCGGACATCCCGGATCACACGGTCCATTGCTTCAAAGCTCTCCTGGAAGTCGCTGCCATCGATCCGTATGCGCCCCATTCCTTTAAAACCCGCAGCATATTCATAAGCGTCCATCACCCGGGACTCTTCGCTGCGGACACTGATGCCCCAGTCATTGTCCTGCACCAGGTAGATGATCGGTAATTCCTTTAATACAGCAAACTGAAAAGCCTCACTGACCTCTCCCTCCGTCACACTGGCATCTCCCAGACTGCAAATGACCACGGGAGCCTCATTTTCCTCCCCCCTCCTGAATAAGGAAGAGCCAATGCTCTCCAGGTAACGAAGCCCCTGTGCTATCCCTGTAGTAGGGATAACCTGCATGCCCGTTGCGCTGCTCTGATGAATGATCCCTGGTTTATCTTTTCCACGATAATTGGGATGAGCATAATATTCGCGTCCGCCCGTGAACGGGTCATCTCCCTTTGCCAGCAATTGCAGCATGAGCTGATAGGGCTCGAATCCCAGTCCGAGCAGGAAGCTCTCGTCACGATAATAAGGACTCACCCAATCATGAGGTTGAAGATGGAAGGCGGCAGCCAGTTGAATGGCCTCGTGCCCCCTGGAGGTGGAGTGGACATATTTGCAGACAGACCGGTTATTTTCATAGGTGGCAGCCATCTCGCGGGCAATGCACATAAGACGATAGGCGCGCAACAATATTTCAACAGTTATCATGTGGGATTTATAAAAAAAATGCCATCCTGCGAAATACAGGATGGCATTGATCTAACGACGATAAAATTATTTTATTTCTATGGTCAGCAAGCTATCGTCTTCAATAAATGCCTCCAGCTCATCTCCTACCACACATTCACCCACACCCGCCGGTGTACCCGTGAATACAAGGTCGCCGATGTTGACGGAGAAATAATTGGAAATATAAGCAACGACCTTATCAAAGCTATTGATCATCAGGCTCGAATTGCCCTGCTGCACCAACTCCTTGTTCTTGTAAAGGCAGAAGTTAAGGTCCTTCTTGTTCTTCACATTCTGAAGAGGTATCCATTTGCCTATGGCCGCGGAATTATCCCAGGCCTTCGCTTTTTCCCATGGAAGTCCTTTCTCCTTTAGTTCGTTCTGAATGTCCCGGGCGGTGAAATCGATACCCGCTGTCACCGCATCATAATACTTGCTGGCAAAGCGGTCCTGGATATATTTACCGTTCTTGGATATGCGTAGCACTAACTCGCATTCATAGTGCAATTCATTGGTAAACTCCGGGTAATAAAATGGCGTATGTGCTTGCAGCAATGCGCTCTTAGGCTTCATAAAAATGATAGGCTCATCCGGGATCTCATTGTTCAACTCCTTGGCATGAGCAACATAGTTACGGCCAACACAGAATATTTTCATATTCAATCAGGGTTTTTAAATAGAAAATTCTTTAAACCAGTTTTCATTTGGCCTGAAAAGACCCTGGGCACCAACACAGGAATATTGAATATTAAATATCTACTCTTTAGGGATGAATACAATATTTATGCGAAAATAAAGATTCCCCTTTATAAATCATAGCGTAAAATCCAAATTATTGTATTGGTTCATAGTCCTTTCTATCCCGCTGGTGGCAAAGCTTTCGATCAATTCCACTGATTTTTCTGCTTTCAACCTGACAAGTGGTAATTCATCTTCTCTCCACCTTCCCAATACATGATCAACCTGTTTTCCCTTGGGGAAATTATTTCCGATGCCAAATCGTAATCTGGGGTAACCATTGGTTCCTAGTACCTCCTCGATGCTCCGAAGCCCATTGTGGCCTGCTGCGCTTCCCCCGGGACGAAGCCTGAACTTTGACAGAGGCAGCGCCAGTTCGTCAAGGACGACCAGCACATTTTCCAGGGGGATCTTTTCCTTGTCCATCCAGTATTTCACGGCCTTGCCGCTTAGATTCATAAAGGTAGTGGGCTTAATGCAAATCAATATCTGCCCTTTCCATCTGATCTCTGCGATCTCGGCTAAGCGATCCAGTCGGAACGCTCCCCCGTGTTTCTTTACCAGTTCATCTGCTACATCAAAACCAATATTGTGCCGGGTACCCGTATAATCGGACCCAATATTACCCAATCCCACGATGAGATACTTTGCCATAAACGAAGGTCAGACAAGGGGGATTAAAAATAACAAAAACCCGGTTAGATTTATAACCGGGTTCCTACTAATAAATTACTTTATTTCTTACCGCCCGCGGCTGGTTTTGCAGCAGCAGGAGCGGCAGCGGCGGCGGCAGGTTTAGCAGCGCCGGCAGCCGGAGCAGTAGCAGCTTCTTCCTGTTTCAATTGACGGGTCAGCACGATAGATGCGATAGGGATACGCGGAGAGTTCAGGATCTCATAGTTATCCGCCTTCACATCTTCCACACGCACGTTGCCGTTCAGTTCCAGTTCGGTCAGATCTACTTCAATATTCTCTTTCAGATATTTGGGAAGGGTCTTCACTTTTAAGACCTTCATCTTCGTGATCAGCTTACCGCCATCTTTCACGCCTTTTGCAGCGCCGGTGAATTTGATAGGAATTGTAGCTACCACCTTCTTATCTTCCACCAGTTCCAGAAAGTCGGCGTGGATCAGTTGATCCGTCACCTTGTCAAATTGCAGATCCTTCAGGATACACCTGTAAGTACCGCCATCTACCTTGATCTCGGCTAACTGGAAATCAGGCGTGTAGACCAGTGATTTAAAAGATGTCGCAAGAGCTGAAAAGTTCACCTCCTTTGCACCCCCGTAAATTACACCGGGCACTTTTTCCTCAGAGCGAAGTTGGCGGGTGGCTTGTTTGCCCATTTCGGTCCTGAGTTGTCCTTCGATTGTAATCGTTCTCATTGTTTATGTTTGTTTAAAAATTACCTCACTTATTTCTCAGCTGCGAGTGAATGAACAGCCCAGTGATGCTCCTGTTCTCATGCGCATTGCGGATAGCAACCGCAAAAAGTTCCGCAACGCTCAACACCTTGATCTTCGGGCTGGGATGCTTCAGCGGTATCGTATCACATACCACCAGCTCCTCCAGTACACTGTTCTCTATATTCTCAAACGCCTTGCCGCTCAGCACCGGGTGTGTACACAAGGCCCTCACGCTTCTTGCCCCCTTCTCCTTCAGAAGACCGGCAGACTTTGCCAGCGTTCCTCCCGTATCACAGATGTCATCTATCAGCACAATATCCTTATTCGTCACATCTCCGATCACCACCATACTGGCAATCTCATTCGCACGTTTCCTATGCTTGTCACAGATCACCATTTCCGCATTGAAATAACTGGCGATCTCCCTGATCCGATTGGCGCTACCCACGTCAGGGGCCGCAAAGGTAAGGTTTTCAACCTTAAGTTGCTCAATGTAAGGGATAAAAATGGCCGAGCTGTCAAGGTGATCCACCGGAATGTCAAAATATCCCTGGATCTGGGGCGCATGCAGGTCCATTGTAATGACCCGATCCGCACCCGCCGCCACTAACATGTTGGCTATCAACTTACTACCTATTGCTACGCGGGGTTTGTCCTTCCGATCCTGGCGTGCATACCCGTAATAAGGTATTACAGCCACCACCTTATAGGCGGATGCCCGGCGGGCCGCATCGATCATAAGCAACAGCTCCAGCAGGTTCTCCGCAGGGGCAAACGTGCTTTGCACAAGGAAAACCATGTCTCCCCGGATGCTCTCATTGAAGGTCGTCTGAATTTCCCCATCGCTAAAACGTTGAATATTAACCTTTCCGGTAGGGGTACCGAATTGTTGAGCAATTTTCTCGGCCAGGTATTGTGATCCCGTACCGGAAAAAATCTTGGCTAGATGCTGCATATGTAGGTAAATGTGGGGCGAAGATATAACTGAAAAGAGGTTAGGTCCAAGACACTTTAAAAAAATATATCTCCCGGACCGCGGAAACACAAAAAAAGAGACTACCTCCAGGTAACAGGACCTTGAAGACAGTCTCTTTTAATAAGGTTTATATGATCAATGATTTACAGAAGCCAATTGCTCCTTGGCAGCAGGAGTGACCACAGCTGTTTTTGCAGTGTCCCTGGTGGATTTTGAATTCAGCACATAAAAAATAGAGGAACAAACAAAGATGGAGAAGAAAAGGGCAACAACATACATACCGATGCAGAAAAGAAATGGTTGCCAGCCGCCGATTGCGTTAAAAGTTGTACGTTTCATTGGATTTTAGATTAAGTTTTCAAAAGATTACGGATACTACGAAACTATCAGATCTGTGCTAATAACGAAAGAGTTGAATCCTTATTTTAACTCTTCTTTATAAAGTACAAAATAATATATTAAATTGATCTATGCAAGCTGAAAAGACTAGGAAATACCGCATAAAAAACTGGGATAAAGACGAGCAGCCCCGCGAAAAATTACTAAGTAAAGGCCCCAGGGCCCTTAGTAATACCGAGCTGCTGGCTGTCCTCATCGGTACGGGCACGCCGGACCGCAACGCCGTCGACACGGCAAGGGAGGTGCTTAAATTAGGCGACAATAACCTCATTACCCTTGGTCAGTTGTCCGCGACCCAGATCCGGCAGGTCAAAGGCATGGGACGGGCAAAAGCCGCCATTATCTCTGCAGCCATGGAACTGGGAAGGAGAAGGGACGCCAGTCTCCTGAATGAAAAGAAAATGCTGAAACATGGCCGGGAAGCAGCCGCATACCTGCAGGACGAGTTGAAACACTACAAACACGAAGTATTTGTAGCCATCTACCTCAACAATGCATGTAAAGTGCTGAAATGGGAGCCCCTGAGCCATGGCGGCCTCACCGGCACGGTGGCCGATCCCCGCATTATCCTGAAAAAAGCGATGGAAGAGAATGCCGTCAATATCATCCTGGGGCACAACCACCCTTCAGGGAATCTCCTTCCCAGCAAAGCCGATGAAGAGCTTACCCATAAAATAAAGGAAGGCGCCAGATATCTTGACATTAAATTGCTGGACCACATCATCGTGAGTGAGGCAGGGTACTTCAGCTTTGCAGACCAGGGGCTTATTTAGGCGCCCGAAGATTTCAAGCCTGCGCCGTCGGTCCTCCAAAATTCAAAGGCAGCTGTACCTCCTCCAGGTCCTGGATCTTCCCGTTGGCCGTCTCAAAGCGGCCCAGGTTCTCCGTAAGCGCCTTCATAAAACGCTTGGCATGCTGCGGTGTAAGTATGATACGGCTCTTTACCTTGCTCTTGGGCGTGCCCGGCATTACATTCACAAAGTCGATGACAAATTCCGCATGAGAATGCGTAATGATGGCAAGATTGGCATATTGACCTTCCGCCATTTCCTCACTGATCTCTATATTAAGCTGGCTATTGGGCTGCTGATTCTCGGACATAACTAAATTTAATGCAAGTTACCACTATTTCACTTTATTTAAAGAGGCCACCCGGAAGGGCAGCCTCTTTACAAGTTTTAAACCATCATGCCAGTGATCACCACAGCTTATTATATTGCGTTTCACCTGATGGCGCAGGGAAAATATAGGCCGGATTTGATGGAGGTATAGGAACTGTCACCCCCGGAAAGGTCATTTGCAGACGCATCATATCGGGGCTTCTCAGGCCTTCACCCAGGAATTCGATGTTCCGCTCCTGCACGATGGCATCGGCCAGGACGTTTGCGGTGGCAAAATCGCCGGTCGTATAAGTAGTCGCAGGGTCGCTGCGATTCCTGACAGCATCCAACAACGCCACCGCCCTTGCATCGACGGTACCGGACTTCCTTGTAATGGCTTCCGCAAGGCTCAGCAGCACGTCGGAATACCGCATCACCGGCGCCCAATCCAGGTAGGGCGAGGGCGAAGAGAATTTAGTCAACCATTTCTTTGATCCGTTGGTAAAGATGTAATCCCTGCGTACGTCGGTAGCTTTCCAGCCTGCGTCGGCAATGACCCCGGTAAGACTCAACGAGTATTCACCCGCACCCTTCGACGGCAGCCCGCTGGGAGGCAGGTAATAGCTGCCCAGTTGGCTCTGTCCTCCCGGCGCTTCATTGGCTCCCGTAAAGGGCATGGAAAAAATTGATTCCGCCGTAGTATATGAAGTAAAGACGGATTTGATGTCAGCCTCCAATTCAAATTGTACCCCCGTAGGCGCATGGAAGGGAGCGCCGGCAGAAACGATCTTATTCGCTTCGGTGATCACGTTGCCGTAGTCAGCCATAGCGAGATATACACGGACCTTTAAAGCAGTCACAGTATTTACATGCGCCCTTGTCGTATTCGTGGAGGGATCCCCATGGTCGGAAGTCACACCAGCTTCGGCGTCATTCAGATCACTGAGGATCTGTTTGTATACATCCGACACAGAGCTCCTGGCAAGATCATTGAACCCGGAACTTTTAATGCCCTTCAGCCTTAACGGCAGACCGGGTGAAGCACCATTGTCCTTCGTATAGGGTTGGGCGTACAGCTGTAAAAGGCTGTAATAGGCCAGCGCACGAACGAACTTGGCCTCCGCCTTGTATTGCTTGGCCAGAGCATCACCGGCAACCTTATCGCCTCCAGCTTCCTCCATTCCATCGAGGAAAAGATTTGTCTGGTTGATACATGCATAAGCCGCATTCCAGGTGTTGTTAATATACGTGTCGGCATCCGTAACCGTGAAATTCCAGATATTAACGCCCGTGACGCCATTGCCTGTCTGATTGAGAAAGTTGCCCGATCTGATATCATTGTAAATAAGGTATCGTGACCCGTAAAAATTAGATGCCTTCAGTGCGCCATAAAAGGCATTCACCTGGTTGCTGATACGGTCCAGCGTAGCGAATGCCGCCACATCCGGCAACTGGGTGGAACTGATGGGATTCAATTTGGCCTTGTTGCAGGAGCTTGCCGCTGCCAACGATCCCAGGATAATAAGCTGGTATATATATTTTTTCATTGTTCTTATTTTTTTGTAGCCCTGGTCTGTTTAAAAAGAAATTAGAACCCGACATTCAATCCGATGGTAATGGTACGTCCATTGGCAACAGAGTTCTTTTCGACCCCTTGCCCTTGCGAATCGTTGCCGTTGCTGCTCACTTCAGGATCAGGTCCCTTATAATGGGTTACGATCAGCAGGTTCTGACCGCTTACATACAGCCGTGCACTGGAAATACCGGCTTTCGATAGCAGTTTGGAAGGCAGCAAATATCCCAGGCTGGCACTCCTAAGCTTTACAAAATCCCCTTTCTGAGCATTGACGTCGATGGGATTTGCCGATCCGTTTGAAACATTGTCACCGTCCATGACCCTTGGAATGTCGGTAATGTCACCTGGTTTCTGCCAACGGCGCAGGATATCTACCGAACTGTTCCAAAAGCGCTGGTCACGGATGCTGGCCTGCGTTCCGTTATACACATAGAACCCGGCTTCATACGTGATCAGTACACCCAGGTCGAAGCTGCCCAAACGGAAGCTGTTGTCAAATCCACCGTAGAATTTCGGTACGGCATTGAATAGCGGACGCTTGTCCAACGCGCCAAAGCTCTTATTAACAGTACCGTCCTTAGCGAAGGTGTATCCATCTCTCCTGTTGTAAAGCACCTTTTCATTATTCCTGTCGATGAAAATTCTCTTACCCGTTGCCGGATCGACCCCGGCGGTAGGCAGCACATAGATGGTGCCGATGGAATATCCCGGCTTGGTAATGCTGGTTCCCTCCAAGCCGCCAGTGGAGTACTTGATATCCGGTACGCCTGGAGCCAGGGCAGTGACCAGGTTCTTGTTCAGGGTGATATTGAAGGAAGTGTTCCACCTGAAATTCTGGTGCGTAATAGGCCTCGCGTTCAAAGTGATCTCAAAACCTCTGTTATACATGGTACCGACATTGGTAGGTATCTTGAGATCCGGTATACCAGTGGACCCTGCCTGCGGCACGTCGATGATAAGGCCGTCAATGCTGTTCTTATACCAGGCGATATCGCCGGATATGATGTCGTTCAGCAGGCTGAATTGCAGGCCGATGTCCGTCTTCTTGCTGGTCTCCCAGGTCAGGTTAGGATTACCTGATTTTGTAAAGCCCAGGGTAGGATTGCCGTTGTAAAGGCCGGAACCGTAAAACGAAGAAGCCGCAAAATCATTTATCCCGTTGATATTGCCCACCGTACCATAGCTGCCTCTCAGGCGTAAAGTACTTACTACTTTTCCCAGGCCGCTGCCGGCCCAGAAAGCCTCCTTGGCAATGTCCCAGGCCGCGGAAGCGCTCCAGAAATTGCCGTACTTCTTGCCGGGGGCAAAAGCGGAGTATCCGTCCCGGCGGTAGCTGCCGCTGACAAAATATTTCTTTTCAAAATCATAGTTCAGCCGGCCAAAACCCGATACCAGGTAGTTCTGCGTGCGAATGCCATCCGTATTACCGCTGATGGTTGCAGCCACGTTGTCAGACCAGCCACCCTGCGCATCCGTATAGTAGGGGTCGGTCAGGTTGAGCCGGTCGATCCCGTAACCCAGTTGGTTCGTATTCTGCTGTTCAGTCCCCACTAAAAACCCCACCGTATGCTTATCGGCGAAGATGTGGTCATATTGAGCAGTGCTCGTCCATATCCAGCGCTTATTCTTGACGGTGGAGTTGATGGCTTCGCCTCCGGGATAGCCATCTCCATTCAATGGAGTAGAGAAGAAATCATTATCTGATATCAGGTAGTCGACGCCGTAAGTAGTCCTCAAAGTGACATCCTGAACAGGCTTCAGCTGCAGATAAGCGTTTGCCTGAATATGGTTATTCTCCGTAAAGCTGCGGTTATGATCGATAAGCACCACTGGATTGTAGTAGCTGACGGTTACATTCTTATCACTCATGGTGCCGATGGCGCCGCCGTTGACGTTGTAAGTACCGTCATTGTTGTACGGTCCCAGGTTCGGGGGAAGGATCAGGCCGATACGGCCAAGACCGCCGGTTGCAAAAGCACCGCCCGGAAGTGACCCAGTATTCGTGGCGGCATAGTTGACCTCATTGGAATAACCAGCGCTGGTACCAATAGAAAACAGCTTCGAGAGCTTATGATCCAGGTTGAAGCGGAAGGTCTTTCGCTCGAAAGAATTCTTTACCACGATGCCCTCCTGCTTGGTATAGCCTGCGGAAAGATAATAGGTGGTATTTTCATTGCCGCCGCTGATATTAAGCGAATGACTGTGCGAGATCCCGGTGTGGTATACATAGTCGTTCCACTTCGTGTCGATCATCTTTCCATCAGGACCAGTGGTCGGCAGATATTGTTTCGTAGTAGCGGGATCGAGAGGAGGATTGTTGGCCACCCCCTCGTTCTTGATCATCATGTATTGCTCCGCATTCAGCATCTTCCACAAACGGAATGCCTTAGTCGCCCCTACCCAACCGTCATAGGTCACCTTGGGTTTGCCTCTTCTGCCTCTTTTGGTAGTAATAACCACCACCCCGTTGGCGGCACGGCTGCCATAGATAGCAGTAGCGGCAGCGTCCTTCAGGATATCCAGGCTCTCGATATCGGATGGGTTGATGCTGGCCAGCGGATTGGCTGCTGCATCCGACATGCTCACATCACCGGTGAAAGTCGGAACGCCGTCGATCACGATCAGGGGGTAGGAACTGAGAGAGATAGAGTTGGACCCACGAATGCGGAAGACAGGTGGATTATTCACCACGCCATTGGCCGAAGTGATCTGTACACCAGCTGCTCTTCCCCCCAGAGCCGCATCGAAGCTCTGCACCGGGACTTCAGCGACCTGGCTGCCTTTTACACTGGCGATATTGCCGATGACATCCGTTTTCTTCTGCGATCCATAACCTACCACCACCACTTCCGTGAGGCTGGCATTCTTACGGACAACAGAGAAATCGACTGAACCCGTACCAACAGTAGCTTCCTTGAGCTCTATGCCCGCACCGGAAACGATCAGCGTCTCCCCGACGCTTGCACGAATGGAATAATTGCCGTCAGCATCCGCGCTGACACCTTTCTTAGTACCCTTAACTCTGATGGTGGAAAATGGGACAGGCTGACCTTGTTGATCTATTACCCGTCCTGTAATGAGCTTGATTTGAGCGAATGCAAGTACGGAAGATAGTACCAGCACCGCTAACAGTGTTAGATGTTTTCTCATGTGACAGTATGTTTTAGTTAATACCGGAATAAAAATATGGAATTTCAAAATCCATCAAAAAAAAAGTTAAAATTTGTTAACGTATTGCAAAACATAAAATATTCCAGCTCATTGTTACACAAATCGTAACATATGTTATTTTAGAAAAAAATAATATTTATTCCGCCCCTCCTGATGTGATTCCCTGCAGTTAAACAGCAGTCGCCGCCAATGCGCCCGAATACCTTCAAAAAGTCCAATTGCGCGCATTTAATCCCTGAATAGTACCTTTGCGCCATGGAATTATTAGACGGACAACTCGTTTCAAAGACAATTAAAGAGGAGCTGAGATTAAAAGTTGGGCAACTGATCGTAGAAGGTAAAAAAATACCCCACCTGGCCGCCGTGCTGGTCGGCAACAACGGCGCCAGCGAAACCTACGTCGGGGCCAAGGTAAAAGCCTGTGCCGAAATCGGCTTCAAATCCACCATGGTCCGGCTGGAAGATGACATCAGCGAGAACAGGCTGCTCAACATCATTGAAGACCTGAACAATGATCCTGATGTAGACGGGATTCTCGTTCAGCTGCCCCTGCCCAAACATATTTCGGACGAAAAGGTGATCGACGCCATCCACCCTTCCAAGGATGTGGACGGCTTCCACCCCATCAACGTGGGAAAAATGGTCCAGAACCTGCCCACTTTCATTTCCGCCACACCCCATGGAGTCCTGCTTATGCTGGAGCATTATAAGATAAATACGAAAGGCAAGCACGCTGTCGTAGTCGGCAGGAGCAATATCGTGGGAAGGCCCATGAGCATCCTGCTCAGCAGCAACACCCCCACCGGCAACTGCACCGTCACCATTTGTCATTCACATACCCCCAATCTTCCCGAAATATGCCGGCAGGCCGACATCATCGTCGCCGCCCTGGGCAAGCCGGAATTCGTTAGGGCCGATATGGTGAAGGAAGGAGCCGTCGTTATTGACGTTGGCATCACCCGCGTTCCGGACAGCTCCAGGAAAAGCGGCTTTGCCCTGAAAGGAGATGTAAAATTCGACGAAGTAGCGCCCCGTTGCAGCTATATCACCCCTGTACCCGGCGGGGTAGGCCCAATGACCATCGCAGCCCTGATGAAAAACACCTTCATGGCCTGCCAGGCAAGGAACGGAGAAAGTCTTATCTAAACCACCCATGCAATCCGAAATATCAAATACCCCCCCCGGTCAGCAGGCACAAAGCCTGCCCGTGATGGAGGCATTTTACACGATCCAGGGAGAAGGCTATCACCAGGGAAAGGCAGCTTATTTCGTCCGCCTTGGCGGATGCGACGTGGGCTGCGTATGGTGTGACGTAAAAGAAAGCTGGGACGCTTCGCCACATCCCAAACAAACCATCGCCGACATCGTGGCAGCAGCGGCAAGCTATCCCGGCCGCCTGGCAGTGATCACGGGCGGAGAACCCCTGATGCATGATTGCACGGCTCTCACCGATGAGCTCCACAATGCCGGGTTCTCTACCAACATCGAGACTTCCGGCGCATATCCCCTCACCGGGGAATGGGACTGGATCTGCCTCTCCCCTAAAAAGTTCAAAGCCCCCCTGCCGGAGATCCTGCCGCTGGCAAATGAATTGAAAGTGGTCATTTATAACAAGACGGACTTTGAATGGGCCGAACAATGGGCTGCCCGGGTATCCCCTTCATGCAAACTTTTCCTCCAGCCCGAATGGAGCAAATCCCCCGTCGTCACCCCCCTGATCATCGAATATATCAAGAGCCACCCCCAATGGGAATTTTCCCTGCAATTGCATAAATATATACACGTCCCGTAATCCCCTTCGGAACCGCGGGGAGAATAAATCTTTATAACTTACGTTTAGCATTTTGATTTGTAACTTTCCTGTATGAAGAACCGCTTACTCCTGCTCATATTACTTATTTCTGCTGCCCCGGCGGTATGGGCGCAATACAGACCTGAAAAAGTAAGCAAAAAGGCCGGTCAGCTCTATTCAAAAGCATTGGAACAAGCCCGGGATTATGATTTCAAAGGTGGTATCGAGACCCTCCAGCTGGCTGTCAAAGCCGACAATGGTTTTGCAGACGCCTACCTCTCCATGGCAGGTATGTATGGTGAGCTGAAGAACTACCAGGCAGCCATCGACAATTATGAAAAAGCCAGGTCCATCGACAGCAATTATTTCCTGGATTATAATCTCCCCTACTCCATTAACCTGGCAGGTAAAGGCGAATTTGAAAAAGCCCTGGAAGCCGTGGGCCGGTTCCTTTCCGTCACCAACCTTAATGAACAAAGCCGTAAGGCTGGAGAATTCCGGCAGAAATGCTACCGGTTCGCCCTCGACTACGCACATACACATGATAATGCCGGCTACAAGTTCGAGCCCCAGAATTTAGGGGATAGCATTAATTCAGCCGTTTCCGAATATTATCCCACGCTAACCATCGATGCAGGTAAATTCATCTACACCCGTCGTGTAAACAATTTCAACGAAGACTTTTATGAGTCCGACAGGGAAAATGGCGCTTTTCGCAAGTCAAAAAGCCTGGAAGGTAATATTAATACCAATCAGAACGAAGGCGCACAGAATATATCCCAGGACGGCCAGTGGCTGATCTTCACAGGATGCAATTTTCCCGAAGGCCGGGGAAGCTGCGATCTTTACATCTCCTACCTGACAGACAGGGGATGGAGCGCACCGGAGAATCTTGGCGATAGCATCAACACCGAGGCCTGGGAATCAGCCCCCTCCCTCTCCCCCGATAAACGGGATCTCTATTTTGCCAGCAAACGCGCCGATGGCTTCGGAGGCAGCGATATATTTGTCAGCCACCGCCTGCGCAACGGACAGTGGAGCTCCCCCGAAAACCTGGGCCCCGTCATTAATACAGTCGGCGACGAAGGAACCCCATTTATACATGCGGACAACCAAAGCTTATATTTTACATCCAGCGGACATCCCGGATATGGAGGAGATGACCTCTTCGTTTCAAGGAAAGGCCCGGGCGGTGTATGGCAAAAACCCGAAAATCTCGGTTACCCCATCAATACCATCGAAAATGAAGGCAGCCTGGTAATAGCTGCAGATGGGAAAACAGCCTATTATGCCAGCGACCGCGCCGATAGTCGCGGAGGTCTTGACCTGTATACCTTCGAGCTGCGCAGCGATATCCGGCCGGCCCAGACACTTTGGGTAAAAGGGAAGGTATTTGATAAGACAACACTGAAAGGGCTGCCTTCAGGAGTTGAGCTAACGGACCTCTCCACACGGACCGTTATCAGTCAGCTACAGACAGACGAGACGGGCAATTACCTGATCACACTGCCAAAAGGTAAGGATTATGCATTCAATGTCAACAGGAAAGGATATCTTTTCTTCTCCGAGAACTTTCCCCTCAGTCAGCACAAAGAAGACACCGCTTATAATATCGATATCCCCCTTCAACCCATCGAAGCCAACGCAGCCATCGTTTTGAAGAATATCTTCTTCGATCTCAATAAATATGAGCTGAAGCCCGAGTCACAGGTAGAGCTGGATAAGCTCGTACAGCTCCTGAAAGACAATCCAACCCTGAAGATCCAGATCAATGGACATACTGATAATTCCGGAAAAACATCCGAGAACATACTCCTTTCCGAGAACAGGGCAAAGGCTGTGACCACTTATCTTACTTCCAAAGGCATCAATGCCTCCAGACTTTCATTCAAAGGCTGGGGCGAGACACAGCCGGTAGCGAACAACGCCACGCCCGAAGGCCGTGCGCAAAATCGTCGCACCGAGATGAAGGTCATCAGCAGGTAGCCGTATTCCAACCCGGCCGCGCCTGATTGCTATTTTTTTTAGCATATTCCCGCCATTCACTAACTTTGCTGTACTTATACACCGTCATCCACCAATAGCCTGTCCATGAAAGAAGATACCTTATACCAATTGGCGCTGGGCAGTATTCCCGGTATCGGTCCCGTATATGCGCGGAGATTACTGCACCGTTTCGGCGAAGCCCGTTCCGTTTTTCGTGCTCCCGAGACGGCATTGGCGGATGTCCTTGGCCAGGGATCGAAAAGAGTGCACGACATCGCTCATTTTAAGGCTTTCTCCGCCCTGGAAAAAGAACAGGCTTTTTTAGAAAAATATTCGATCCGTTCCTTTTTCTTCACAGACCAGCATTATCCGCAACGCCTGCTGCGATGCCCCGATGCGCCCATCCTTTTATTCTTCAAAGGCCATACAGATCTCAATGCATCCAGGATCATTTCCATCATCGGCACCCGCAGCCCTTCGGATTATGGCAAGCAGGCCACAGAAAAGCTCATCAAAGACATGGCATCGCTCCCCGGCACGCTGATCATCAGTGGGCTTGCCTATGGCATCGACGCTGTCTCGCACCAGGCTGCGCTCAAAAATCATCTTCCCACTGTAGGGGTCCTTGGGCACGGACTGGACCAGATCTACCCGAGGGAACACGCCGGTCTGGCCAGGGAAATGCTGAAGACGGGAGGTCTGCTCACAAAATTCGGCACGTCGACACGCCCCGATGCTTACAACTTTCCCATCCGCAATCGTATCGTTGCAGGGATCAGCGACGCCGTCATTGTGACGGAGACCCGTCCCCGCGGTGGCAGCATGCTCACGGTTGAAAATGCGCTAGCATACCATCGCAAGGTCTTCGCCATCCCCGGCAGGATCACGGACGAAAGAAGCTCCGGCTGCAATTTCCTGATCCGGGAAGGCAAGGCACGCCTGCTCACCGGCGCAGCGCAATTAATAGAGGAGATGAATTGGCAAAAGCCATCCCCGAAGACCGGCGTCCAACAAGCATCCTTGTTCTCCTCTTCCAGAGAAAGTTCAGGGCTTTCGGACGATGAATGGTCGTTGCTACAGCTGTTCCATGAAAAAAAGACGCTTTCCCTCACAGACATTCACGCGCGAAACCGGCAGTCCGCCGGCTCGCTGCCTATCATCCTGCTGAACCTGGAATTGCTGGGGCATATCAGCTCTCTTCCTGGAAAAATATATAGACTTTGCGAGTGAGATTTACCCTAACTAGATCATTGCTAACCCTTTGCCAATGCTTTCCCCAACCCTGTTCATAAAAATTTGGGCCGTATTTATCCGCTGCCCTACCTTTGCACATGGCAAGAATAAATCCCCCCACCAGCAAGTCAAAATCACCCTCAAAATTTTTCGGCGAAGGATTAACATTCGATGATGTACTGTTACTACCGGCTTTTTCGCAGGTCTTACCCCGTGAAGTAGACATCCGTAGCAAGCTCACCAAAGAAATTACCCTGAATACCCCCATGTTGTCCGCGGCAATGGACACTGTGACGGAGGCGACCCTCGCCATCGCCCTTGCAAGAGAAGGTGGCATCGGGATCCTGCATAAGAATATGTCCATCGAAAAACAGGTGGAGCAGGTGCGAAAGGTCAAACGCAGCGAGAGCGGACTAATCCTCGATCCCATTACGCTCCATGAAGATGCCACGATCGCCGATGCCCTGCGGCTGATGAAAGAAAATAAGATCGGCGGCATCCCCATCGTCGACAATAATAAGATCCTGGTCGGGATCCTTACAAATCGCGATCTTCGTTTTGAAGACAACAAGCGTCGGAAGATCAGCGAGGTTATGACAAAAGAAGGCCTGATAACAGCCCCCGAAGGCACCGACCTGAAAAAAGCTGAAAAGATCCTCCAGAAATATAAGATCGAAAAATTGCCCGTGGTCAGTAAACAGGGAAAGCTCATAGGCCTGATCACTTACCGGGATATTTTACAGTTATCCAGCGCTCCCAACGGCGTAAAAGATTCCTATGGCCGCCTGCTTGTCGGTGCAGCCCTGGGCATCACAAAAGATCTTCTGGAAAGGGCCGGTGCCCTTCAGCAGATAGGCGTCGACGTCGTGACGCTGGACAGCGCACACGGACATCATGTTGGCGTCATCAATGCCCTCAAGACCCTGAAAAAGTCCTTTAAGAACCTACAGGTCATAGCCGGCAACATCGGTACGGCGGCAGGGGCAAAAGCACTGGCAGATGCGGGCGCCGACGCCGTAAAAGTAGGAATAGGGCCAGGCTCGATCTGTACCACCCGCATCGTCGCAGGAGCCGGCGTTCCCCAGATCACAGCCATTATGGAAGCCGCTTCCCAGCTGAATGGCCGGAATATCCCCCTCATCGCAGACGGAGGTATCCGCTACACAGGCGACATGGTAAAAGCCCTGGCCGCCGGAGCGAACGTGGTGATGATGGGCAGCGTCTTCGCCGGTGTGGAAGAAAGCCCCGGAGAAACCATTATTTATGAAGGCAGGAAATTCAAGCAATACAGAGGCATGGGTTCCATCGGAGCAATGACCCAGGGCAGCAGCGACCGGTATTTCCAGGATGTGGAAGATGATATTAAAAAACTGGTGCCTGAAGGCATCGAAGGCCGGGTAGCTTTCAAAGGCAATCTGACGGAAGTAGTACAGCAATATGTGGGAGGCCTTCGGGCAGGGATGGGTTATTGTGGCGCCAAAGACATAAAAGCCCTCCAGCAGCAGTCGCAGTTCATCAAGATCACCACTGCAGGCATGAAAGAAAGCCATGCCCATGATATTTATATTACAAAAGAAGCGCCTAATTACAGCCGTTAACTAATCTTAAAGCGTCCCGGGCAAATGCCCGGGACGCTTTTTTTATCCTATTTTTACCCAAAGATCCCTGGCTTGAAAAAATTTCATCCCTTTCTGCTGTCCTTTCTTTCCGGAGTATTGCTCTTTGCCGCCTGGCCGCCTTCGCCCCTTACCTTTCTGATCTTCATTGCCTTCGTTCCCTTATTATGGTTGGAGCAGCAAGGTCTGCGCCGGAAAAAATTCTTCGGCTGGGTATATCTTACGATGTTCGTCTGGAACACAGCCACTACCTGGTGGATCTGGAATGCTTCCGTCCCCGGCGCCATCGGCGCCATCCTCGCCAACAGCCTGCTCATGTGCCTGCCCTGGCTTGGCTTCCATTTCGCAAAAGCGCGGCTGGGCCCCAAAGTGGGATATCCTGCCCTGGTTGCGCTCTGGCTGACCTTTGAATACATTCATCTGCAGGATTGGGGGCTGAGCTGGCCCTGGCTTACCCTGGGAAATATCTTTGCCCAGCATCCCGGCTGGATTCAATGGTATAGCATCACCGGCACCAGCGGTGGAGGATTGTGGATATTGCTCGTGAATATCCTAGTCTTTCGTATCCTTAGCAAAGTTCCGCTCAGGCCACTCTCCTTCAAATCCATTGCCGGCCTGGCAGCAGCTATAATTGCTCCTTTTCTGTTTTCCACCTTCTCCTATCCTCTGTCGGCGCTCACAAAAACCAAAGTACCTGTTAAAACATCCAACGTCGTCATCGTCCAGCCCAATATCGATCCTTATGAAAAGATCTACACCGGCAGCTTTGAATCGCAGATCAACAAATTGATGCGGATCAGCGACTCGGCCATCGATGACAGCACCGTATTGGTAGTATGGCCCGAGACGGCCCTCTTCATGGAGAACGGCATCAGCGAAGACAAAATGAAAGCCAACTATTTCCTGAATCCTCTTTGGGATTTTCTCCGCCGCCACCCAAGGATCGATCTGCTCACAGGCATAGAAAGCTATCGGACCTACAATGGCCGCCAGAACAATACGGCCCGCCGCATCCCCAATACCGATCTCTATGTCGACAGCTACAACGCAGCCGTCATCCTGGACAGTTCCGGTCCCCTTCACTTTTATCACAAATCCAGGCTGGTCCCCGGCGTAGAGACCCTTCCCGCCTTTCTCCACTTCCTGGATGCCTGGTTTGAAAAATTCGGTGGCACTACCGCCGGCTATACAGGACAGCCCGACCGTACACCTTTGCCTTCCTCCAATCATAGTTACACCATTGCTCCGGCCGTTTGTTACGAAAGCATCTACGGAGAGTTCATGGCAAACTATGTCCGCAATGGAGCCGACGTCATTGCCGTCATCACCAACGATGGATGGTGGGGAAATACGCCAGGTTACCATCAGCATGAATCCTATGCCTGCCTCAGGGCCATCGAGACCCACCGCTGGGTGATCAGAAGCGCCAATACAGGCGTCTCCTGTATCATCGACCCCGCCGGTCACATCGTTGAAGATCGTTCCTGGGACCAGGCAGGCTTTATTAAAAAGAATGTTCCTGCCAAACAGGAAATGACCTTCTATGTTAAATTTGGCGACCTGATCTCCCGGCTGGCGATCCTGGCCACCATCCTGCTCGCCATCTGGCTGCCGGTGCAGATCATCAAAAAAAGGAAAGGACGTGGATAAGACGATCTTATATCAGACCATCAATATTGGCTATAAAACCTTTGCTCCGGAAGGTCCGGCCACTTCACCGGTGATCCTTATCCATGGATTTGCAGAGGACGGCTCTATCTGGGACCACCAGGCAGCCTATTTAAAAAACACGCACCGGCTCATCATCCCTGATCTGCCTGGCAGCGGCCGATCTTCCCCTCTCTCCGGCGACACCAGTATGGAAGCATTGGCCGGCGCAGTAAAAGCCGTGCTCGAAGCAGAGAAGGTCAAGGATGGGATCATGATCGGGCACAGCATGGGAGGTTATGTCACGCTCGCCTTTGCCGGGCTGTTTCCCGGAATGCTAAAAGCTTTCGGTCTCTTTCATTCCACAGCTTACGCCGACAGTGAAGAAAAGAAGGCAGCCCGCAGAAAAGGCATGGACTTCATCCGCAAAAATGGCGCTGCCGCCTTTATCAAACAGTCCACTCCCAATCTTTTTTCCGAAACATCACGAAACCAACATCCCGAATGGGTTACTACACTGACCGATCGGTATGCCGGCTTCCATCCCGACTCCCTTATCCGCTACTATGAAGCGATGATCCAGCGGCCTGACCGGACCCATGTACTGCAGCAATTTACGGGACCAGTCTTATTCATCATGGGAGAGCAGGATGGTGCAGTACCGCTGATCACCAGCCTGCAGCAAAGTCACGTGCCGGCTATGTCGTATATTCATATACTGGAGAACTCAGGTCATATGGGAATGATGGAAGAGACCTCCCGGGCAAATCTTTTCCTGGAAGAATTTTTGAATGATCAATATTATGCATAAAATCGTATTAATCACGGGCGCCACTTCTGGCTTCGGAGAAGCCGCCGCCCGCCAATTCGCCGCCGCCGGCTATCGGCTCATCATCACGGGCAGAAGAAAAGAAAGACTGGAAGCCCTGAAGCAGGAATTAAAGACGGACGTGCTTGCCCTTGTGTTCGATGTCCAGGATAAAGACGCCGTGTTTGCTGCCATCGCCAGCCTGCCCGCAGAATGGAAGGACATCGACATCCTCGTCAATAATGCCGGATTGGCTCTCGGCCGTGATCATTTCAACGAAGCCAGCCTCGACGATTGGGAGACCATGCTGGATACGAATGTAAAAGGGCTCCTCTATGTATCCAAAGCCGTCGTTCCCCTGATGATCGCCCGGCAAGGTGGTCACATCATCAATCTCGGTTCCATCGCCGGCAAAGAGGTCTATGAAAAAGGGAATGTCTATTGCGCCAGTAAATATGCCGTTGACGCCATCTCCAAATCCCTGCGGATCGACCTGCTCCAGCATCGGATAAAAGTTACGGTCATACACCCCGGCGCGGCCGATACGGAATTTTCAAAGGTCCGTTTCAAAGGCGATATGGACCAGGCCCAGAAGATCTATGAAGGCTATACTCCCCTGCGTGCAGAAGATGTGGCCGACACGATCTTTTATTGTGCCAGCCTCCCGGCTCACGTTTGCATCAATGAGGTCAACATCACCTGTCTGGCGCAGGCTAATAGTTTTTATTACAATCGGAGTGGGAATGCTTGAGTTGAGGTTCTTGGTTCAGGTAGGCATTGAAAGGATTTTCTTCTCTGCTTTGCCGGCGACCCTAACCGTTCCGTCGCTGTAATTTCCACCTTCGATGAAAATTATTACTACTTTGAACGATAACTATGGCCGGGCATTGACGAATATCCCCTACCGTAGGAAAGTAAGGCTCCTCCACGGCAGGGTCGACCTGAAGCCCCGTCTCCGCACATTGCCTTCTGCCTCAATGCTCACACATAACTTTGTCCGCAACTCGCCATATCCGTGGGCAGTCGATCAAGAGCTTCGTCAGATCTGCGTGCCTCGCTCTTCCTCGCTCGTAACCTTCGCTTCGCTCGGTTAGGCCTGAAGGAGCCTCCTATGTTTGTAAAAAAGTTCTTTGAAAGAGGAAAGTTAAGATACCAATAGATTTGATGTATGAAAGTGAAAGGGGTGAGAGCGCTAAGGAGCCAAACGACTTTT